>Ga0206102_1000025_pt1 | contig 124816 bp, 76 predicted proteins | sample 1B1Ametagenome_FD_148645 | JGI IMG/M metagenome (GOLD analysis project Ga0206102, IMG submission 148645) | Enriched microbial communities from leaf-cutter ant dump, University of Wisconsin, Madison, United States - 1B1A | ecosystem: Environmental > Terrestrial > Nest > Insects nest > Nest dump... | reverse complement strand
TGACGTCAATGCCGACAAATAACTTCAAGTAGAATTCCTCCTCTCTGTAGGGGATTCAGGGAATGGACGCTCCGGGATGCCTCCGGCGCACACGCAGATCAATCACCCTCGCCTATAAGAACACGCTTCGGTCCATGAGCTGCCCCAGCACTGCTATGGCTGGGCATGGGTTGCCGAAGGGAACGGCCAGCGGGTAAGAAGCTCAAACGCGTACCGGAGAAACAGACTTTAGATGTAGACGTGCTACAGGAGTGAAAGGAATTTCCCCGAATGGACCCTAAGTTCCATTGTCCAGAGGCATGCCGGAAAGTCCAGTCCCTTTTTCAATTTTCAATGTACGATTCACTGGAAATTTTGAAGGCAGCCTCCATTCCCCTCGGGGAATGGAAATTGGCCCTTAAATGCTTTCAAGAAATACTATACGAGGAGTGAATGGAATGTCAGTCGATGTGTATTTGAATTTTAACGGCAACTGCCGTGAAGCGGCGGAGTTTTATGCCAAGGTGTTTGAAACGGAGAAACCGAAAATCATGACGTTCGGCGAAACGCCGCCGAATCCCGAGTATCCGCTGCCGGAGGAAGCGAAATCGCTGGTGATGCATACACGTTTGAACATTGAGGGCAGCAACGTGATGTTCTCCGACGTGTTCCCGGGCATGCCGTTCGTGCAGGGCACCAACATCAGCCTCGCCATTGTCGGCAAGGATGTGGACAAGCTTAAGGTGCAATTCGCCCGGTTGAAAGAAGGCGGCACCGTCGTCATGGATTTGCAAGAGACGTTTTGGACCAAGCTGTACGGCAGCTTGAAGGACAAGTTCGGCATTGAATGGCAATTTAACCTTGATAACGGCGAAAGCTGGGGGTAAAATAACTTCCCACGACCGTCAGCGCGGCTTCGGATGCCCGAGTGCGGCACTCCCCGGTCGAGCGAACCGTATGATAAAGGACCACGTTTTCCATGTTGAACCTTGGAGAACCTGGTCCTTTTCTCTCGTATGCGCCCCATAAAGCTTACTCGCCGGTCACACCGCCGCCCAGCAGCAGCTTGGCCGCATCCTGCAATTTCCCCTTCGTCGAAATCGGGTCCTCGCGCAGCCAATCCTCCGTCAGCACGCGCACAGCACGCGCACCCGGCCGTTCTGGACAGCCGGAAGCCCGCGCCAAAGCGGCGATTCCTCCACTGCGCGGAACCAGGAGCGTGAAGCCGCGTCCGGCGACACAACCACCCACATCCAGTCACCCGCATACAGCCGCAACTCGGCCAGCGGCACATCGCGCTTGAACGGATGCCCCCGGTTCGCACTGCCCCCGCGCTGTCTTCTCTGGCGCACGCAGGTCCAAGTCGCGATAGTGAAAAGCGGAAATGTCGTCCATGTCAAATCCAGCCATCGCAGACAGCATATATGGACAAGCAGGAACTGGCCACAGACGCCCGGCATCAAACGGGAAACAATCAGTGCAAAGAGCCGGTGGCAAACAGCAAACGTCAAACACCCAATGCTAAACACCAATACCCAACACTAATATCCAACACCCAGCGCCAAACACCAAACGCCAAACGTCTGCTCCGCGGCACTCGCTGCAATGGCCCCGAATGGCCGTTTTCTGCCACAGCTACTTCCTTGCGCAAACCAATGAACTTCCCCCGGTTCACCCATGCGCCGGCCGCTCGCAGCGGGAAGCGTCAGCCCCCCGCGTCACTTCTCCGCGCCTTCCGCCGCTGCCGGCCGGGTCACTCCCGCCATTTCCCCCCGCTTTAGCGATGCGGCGAGCAGCAGCAAAGCGAAGGCGCCGCCGGTCGCCCACAACACACCGGCTTCGCCGCGCGCCGCTTCCAGCCCGCCGAAATACAACGTGCCGCGCAGCGCGCCGGATGCAAAACGCAGCGGCGTCCAGGCATAAATCCAGTCGTGCGCGGCGGCGCCGAGAAACTCTGGAGCCATATTCAACAGCGGCATGGAGAAAAACATCAGCAGCACGAGCAGTCCCATTGCCGGAAGACCAATCCAGTTCAGCAACGCGGACTGGAGCAGGAAAAACGTCGCGCCGACCAACCATAATGTCAGCCACACCTTCCCGGCTTGATGAAGCTCCATCCCATACCATGCCGTCGCCATCCAAACGATAAACGCCGCTGCCGCTCCAGCCGCCGCCACCCCGGTTATCGCTTGCCCGACCACGACCTCTGCCCGCTTCGCGCCGGCCTTCAACGCCTGCCCGCCGACCAACATCAAGAGCAGCGCGGCGACCAAACTGCTGATCCACATCAGCTGGGTAAGCAATCCCGGCGCATTGCCGCTGGCCTGATTCGCGCCCGCCGGGTGCGCCGTTTCGTACAGCACCTCGATGGGAGCCAGCAGCGCCTGCGCCGCCGTCACCGGCACCTGCTGCGTCCGCTGACCGATTTGTCCAAGCAGTTGCTTGCCCAGTTCCAGCTTGACGGCTTGCAGCGCTTGATCCAGCGCCTGTTTGACGACCGCCGCCGCTTGCGCATTCATCCCTTCATTCACGAGGATGCGCACCTGGGGCGGCTGCGGCGCAGGCGAAGCGAGCGACAGCAAGCCGCTGCTCAGGTCGGCCGGCAGCACCAGCGCGCCGTAATACCGGCGTTCGTCCAACCCGACGCGCGCCTCTGCTTCCGTCGCCACCGTCGACCAGCTCAGAGGCAGCTGCACAAGGCCGGTCAACTTGCCGCGAATCAGCTCGCCCGCAGCAAATGCGCTGCCATCCGGCAAAGCCGCAGGCTGGTCAAGCACGACGATCGCGACCGGCAGCTCCTGCGGTTTGGCCCCCAGCACCGAGCCCATCATCGCCGCGCCAAACACCATCAGCACCATCAGCACGCCGGCCAGCGCCAGCCACAATCGTTTTTGCTTAAAAAACATCATCATCCCGTTGTTCACTCCTCATTTTAATGTACATTTTATTGATTATTCAACACAATGTTCATTATAATAGAGTCAACAGAGAATACAATCATCAGCTTTTCCCGATATGTCGAGTAATCGACACATCGGGGCAGATATGTTGAGCAACGTGTACGTTTACAAATAAAGGAGCGTCGTTATGACCAAAAAAACCGACCGGCGGCAGGTGCGAACGAAGCTGCTGCTCCGCAAAGCGCTGCTGGAGCTGCTCGCCAGGCAAAGCGCCGACACGATTACCGTCACCGATATCGCCGCCCGAGCCGACGTCAACCGTGGCACATTTTATTTGCATTACAGCGACGTGCCGGATATGCTGGAGCAACTGCAAAACGAAGTGTTCCAGCATATCGAACGCAGCGTAATTCGGCTTGACCCTCAAGAACTAAGCCGCTATGCCGCGAGCAACGCGCCGTACCCGCCAATTATCGCCATTTTTGAAGAGATCGCCCGCCATGCCGATTTCCTCAAGCCGATGCTCGGGACTTACGGCGATTTGTCCTTCGCCATCCGCTTGCGCCAGATGATAGGCGCGCACATTTTTAAAAAGCTGGATATCATTCTCCCGCAAACGAACGAAACCGCCGTCCCCCGCGACTATTTGATCGCGTACATGACCTCGGCCAATCTCGGCGTGCTGCTGCATTGGCTGGAAAACGACATGCAGCAAACACCGCATCAGCTGAGCGTCATGCTGACGCAAATTCTCAACAACGGCCCGCTGGCCGCGGCCGGCCTCAAGGAAACATCGCTGTCTGCCCCTCGCAAAACGCCGGAGTAATCCCTCCGCTCCCCCACGTACGCACCAAAAAAGAGAGACGCTTTGCCTCATCGCAAAGCGCCCCCCTTTGATTTTCCAAACTGCCGTTAATTCCTATTCACTTAATTGGAGAAATGGAACTTCTCGTTCGCGCCGATCGACGTTGCGCTGGCGACGAGCGGGTTTGTGCCGTTTGCGCTCACGTACCTGCCGTTTGCTTCGCTTTGCAGCGAAACGGTGCCGTCGCCGTTGTTGATCCTCGTAAACCGTTCGGAAGCGCCAATCGTCGACGAAGTTGCGACCATTTGCGCGTTGCCGCCGGCTCCCGTCGTTACGTATTTGTCATTGGTCAACGCCATCAGAGCGATTTTGCCGCCGCCGGCGTCTTTCACTTCGAATTTCTCCCACGTGCTAGCCGTCGGACGGTTAGCCGTCAGCAGCAGGTTGTTGTAGTTGTCGGCGCTGACATATTGGCCGTTAGGGCCTTGCAGCGTTGTGATGCTGCGCGCGGGCAGCGTCGGATACACGCCGCCGGCTCTTTGGTATACGCGCACATAGTCGACGGTGTATTTTTGCGGGAATATCGTCGAAGCGTTGGGTCCACCCGGCCAGTCGCCGCCAACCGCGAGGTTCAGCAGGATAAAGAAGTTGTGGTCAAAGACCCACGTTCTGCCGGAAAGATCGTCCAGCGTACGCGTTTGATACAATTGACCGTCAAAATACCAGCGGATCACATTCGGCTCCCACTCGATGCCATAGGTGTGGAAATCGTTGCTGAAACCAGGGTTATACGTGTACGACGTGCCGATGCCGCCCGCGCCATTATAGGCAGGGCCGTGGATCGTGCCGTAGACGTTGGTCGGCGTTTGGCCGACAAATTCCATGATGTCGACTTCACCGCTGTTCGGCCAGCCGACAGTGTTGATGTCGTCACCGAGCATCCAGAAGGCCGGCCAGATGCCTTGGCCTTGCGGCAGCTTCGCTCTCATTTCGACTTTGCCGTAGGTAAAGCTGTATTTGCCTTGCGTTTTGATCCGGCCGGACGTGTAGCTTTGACCGCCGTAGTTTTCTTTTTGCGCTTTAATGACCAGGTAACGGTTGTTGGCATTGCCAGGGTCCTGCTCCAGATAGACGTTGTCCGTGCGGTTCGTGTAATATTCCAGCTCGTTGTTGCCAAAGCCGCCGCCGCCCGTTTCATAAACCCATTTGTTGCCGTCGACGCCCGTGCCCGCAGCGCCGTTGAACTCATCGCTCCAGACGAGGTTCCAGTTGCCGCCCGTGCCGCCGGTATTGATCGTGTACGATGCGCTTGCAACCGCAGAGTCGGTCAGGCCGGACTTGAGGGCAATCGCTTTGATCGTTTGCGAAGTTGCGACATTGATCGCACCGGTGTACGTAGCCGAGCCGGAAGTCGGCGTGGAGCCGTCCGTCGTGTATTTGATCGTCGCGCCGGATGTCGAGGTGCTCAAAGTGACGCTTTGTGCAGACGTATACGTGCCGCCGCCAGGGCTGAACGATGGCGCAGCCACTTGGCCGGCCGGAGGCGTGCCCGTGCCGTAGACTTCAAAATCCCACAGCGAGTAGCCGTATGCCGTCGCTCTTTGCGTGCCATAAACGCGAACATAACGCGCTGTCGTCGCTGTGAACGATACGTCGTCGATGCCGCCGTCGCCGTTCGTTGTCGCATACACGTCCGTCCACGACGAAGCGTTCGTCGACACTTGGATTTGGTACGCCTTGGCGTACGCCGCTTCCCAGTTCAGCTTGACGCGGCTGACCGTTTGCGCGGAGCCGAGGTCCACGTAGATCCATTGCGGATCGGAGAACTGCGACGACCAACGTGTGCCGCTGTTGCCGTCTACTGCGCCCGCTGCCGTGTACGTCGCTTCATGCGACGATTCCGTCGCCGGCTTGTTCAACGCCAGGTTTGAAGAAGAAGGTTGCATCGAATCCGACGTAATGTTGATCCAGTTCAGGTTCCAGCCGTTCGTCGGCGCATAGACGCGCAGCGTTTGGCTGCCGGCCGACAGGTTGACCGAAGCCGTCACCGTCTGCCATGTTTGCCAGCCGCCCGTGCTCGGCACATTGACCGTAGCCAGCGTCGTCGCGCCGCTTCGCAATTGCAGTTGCGTGCCCGTATACGGACTCGACACGCGGAAATCAACGTTGTACGTGCCGGCTGTCTGCACGTTGACGGTATAATCCATCCAATCGCCTGCATCGACGTAAGCGACGTCCAAACCGCCCTCCGAGCAGCCTTCCGTCTGAATGCCGTTCATCGCGGCATAACTTTCCGCTTCAATTTTCCCCGGGTCTGCGGCCATAACCGGCGTGACCACGCCGACCAGACTCGACACCATCGTGGCGAGCAGCAAAGAGGTGAACACTTTCTTTTTTAACACAACAAATCCTCCTTTTAGGTTCGATTCCTGCGAGAAATACCCAAAAACCAGACCATGCTTCTCCCATACGACGTATGGAAGTTTGCCGCTTTATGCGGCTTCGGCTGCTTGCGGGCAGCGGGGCGTTCCCTCCTTTTTTGCATGATGTGTGACTTCGGGTTGGCAACAGCTGCGGCGAACGGCCAAGCAGTAACCGCTTTCATTACAGCCAGCAGCAACCGGCGGCAGCGCGCACCACCTCCTTTCATAGCGGTATCCAAAATAAATGTTCACGTTTGCATTGTGCGAAAAGATCAACGTCAAGCGCTTTCGCGGACGAACTTCGCCACAAGCGGAAGCGATGACAGGATGCGGAGCGGCCAATGCCGGCGACTGCGGATGAGCCGAATGGCGGCAAAGCCGGGAAAAGCAAGCGCAAAACAACGGTTCAGGCCGGCTTGTCGAGGTGTGTGGAAAGGCGGAGCGCGTGGGTGGAGTCGATAGCCAGTCTTTGACATGCAGGAGCTTCCAGCCCGCTAATGGCGGCCAAAGCGCCCGATTTTTCACGAAAATAATTGCATTTAATTTCTGCAAATTTTGCATGAATTTCACGAAAATATTTTCTTTATTTATCCATATAATGAAATTATTTTCGTCCTTTTCCCAATATAACAGATGAAACAGCACTTTGTATACGGTTTTACGAAAAATATTTTAAAAAATATATGCAATTATTTGCATTTATATTCTATTAATGATTATTTTTAATCATTAAAATTCATGCATTTGTCCGAAATTTTTCATAAAAAAAGACCATGACCTGTGCGGGTCAGGGCCTGGCCTATGCAGCCTTGGAGCACATCTTTCACGTCAAAAACGGCTGGGATAACCACTGATCGGGAGTCAGCCTGGACTCTCCATACTTCTCTTCATATTGAATATTCAACAATGTTTCTTCCTTCAAAAGCGGGGACTTCTCCGCATACAATCGCTCGATCACACAGCGAATCTGCCACGCCAGCGACAGATCGGATTTATAATAACTCAACGCCAAATAATGGACGAATTTATAAATCGCGTAGCGCAGCAGGTTCTCGGATTCCTTGGGCATCCCATTCCTGCCCACGTTAGACTTCAACAGCGCATGGTTCGTATTTAACAAGCAGGACCCGGGCTCTGCCAACGGATGGGCCAACATGATATCAGCGGTTTGCATATCGTTAACAAACACCTGGTTGATAAATAAACGATCCTTCTTTATTTTCTTCTCCAAAATCAACAGGTTCCTCGAACGGTTCAACAATATAATTTGGTTCGCGGTTGGATGGTGAACACCAATTAAAATCCGACTGTCCGCAAAGAGATTGCTCATTTCATAGCCAAATTGTTGTAGATATTTTCGCAATGTCCCATATGCTTCCCATTTCTGCGACCAAGCGATCAGCCGGCCTGAAGGCAAAGCTTTTGCCAATTCTTTATTGACAAAAAGCGTTCCTCTGCCAATTTCACCACGCAGTTCGGAGTACGTTGCAGATTCATTTTGCAGCAGCGACAACGCTTCGCTGTATAGCGTGCTGCCTTTGGGATCAATAAAGCGAATATGGAACAGTTGGATTGCCAAATCATCCACACATTCACTTAAAAAACGCTCCTCCATGGGCCGGATACCCGTTTTATCCAAATAACCGACAAATAAATCATCTTTGCATTCGTGTTCAATAAAATTTTGGTCCAGCACCGTAAGCGTAGACCTGGAAATCGGAAAACCCAGTTCGATAAAACCGGTTACATCATGAAAATGCGCGTCGACCGAGGCATAAATTTTTGTGTAACAGTCGCTCCCGATACGTCGACCCGATGGCATCTCCAGTATCTCCCCCCATTTGCCAGCCCGATCGCTCACCACCGCAACCTGGCTTCCCGCCCCCACGTCCTCCACATACACCCACCGCTCATCCAGCAGAAAATGCTTTTCCACAAACGCCTTCAATTGCTCTGCCGTCAACTCCAGCGGGTTAGTGGCAAAATCATAATCCAGCACAATCTCCGTGCCGTGCCTAAACCCCGCGTTTTCCGCCGTCCGACGAACGATATACTTGCTCGACTTGTCCAACTCCAGCTCGTGCACAACCGATTCCGTGTAATGCTTGGTCTTCACGGTCACGCGATCCGCCAGCATAAAGCAGGACAGAAACCCGATGCCAAAGCGGCCAGTCGGCTGAAAATCGTGATGCTTGAGCAAAAATTCATCGGAACGGTAATACGACTTGCCGATATTCAGGAAAAACTCATTAATGATAAAATCATTCATCCCCGCGCCGTTGTCCTTGAACACCAGCTTGCCGCGCGGCTGATCGAGAATGATGCGGATTCGCGGCGTGTACCGCTCTTCGTACGAGGCGCGTTTGGCCTCGGCTTCCCGCCGCAGCCGGCAAGCGTCGATCGCATTTTGCAGCAGCTCGCGGACGCCAAGCAGCCGGTCGCCATAAATATGCTCGCCCATCAGCAGTTGACTGATCGCATCGTAGTCGATCCGCAGCTGCTGGTTGGCCACCTGAAAACCTGCCGTTTGAATGCGGTTCACCAGCGGAAGCGCCAGCCTGAGCCGGTATTGGGCATGGCGGAAGCTTTGCGCGAGCAACACGCCTTGGCGAATTTCGGTTTCGATCCAGTCGAAATAACCGAGCACCTTGCGGTAAATCGCCGGGTCCGAGCAACGGCCGTGAAACACCGGCGATTGCCAGCCCTCGATCATGGAGCTTGGCGCGAGCCGCGCGCCTGTCGATTCCACAACCAGATGTTGGGCCCATTCGTCCCGGCTGTAGGCGGTTAAATCGATCGACTTGAACAGATGGTACGGCGTGCGGCGCGCATCAAAATCAAGAATGTCGCCCAAACGCAGCAGCAAGGCGCAAAATTGAAAATTGCACTTGTACGGTCCTTTGACCGCTTCTTCCGGCAGCTTGCTTTTGCACCAGTCGATGCCGTAATTGTGGCTTTCGCATAATAACGCGACTTCGTTCGCATAAGAAATCGCCTTTTGACCGGGCACATGCAGCCAGTCGCCGAACCATAACCGCACATACCGGCCCGACAGCTCGGCATGAATCCGGCGCACGTAGTCCTGCAAGGCAAATGTTTCATTGCCGCCAAAGCGCTCAACGAATTTGCCATAGTCGTTTGCGTACCCGTCCAACGTATTGTTTTTGATTGCAAGAATCGTCGCATCGTCCGGCGCCATGCCGATATCGTGCAGCAGCGCGCCATAGATCAGCATGGCGATTTCCAGCGGCGACAAGACCAGCTCATACGCCTCCTGGGCTTCGCCCGGAATCAGCGCCGGGCCCAGCAGCTCGTACATCGTATCCAGAATCCGTATCGAATGCTCGATATTATGTTGGGTGTAGGTCGGAAACACACGCGGAATACGCTCCAGATAGTCTTCGGCCATCCGCGCGACGCTTTTGACCTGAGCATACAAGTCGGCGTCCAGTCGCTCCAACGCGGCAAACAATTTGGGCCGCTTCAGCTCCAATTTGCTGTGATCGCTCATCATGATCCCCCCAAGCAGCTGCCTATTTGTATCCAGTTTACACCATTTCCAGAGCGCAGCCTACACCATTTCAGGAAAAAATAGCTAAAAGCCCCTGCTCTCGACTGCTTCTCCCGCTCTATTCCCAAACCGCCGGCCCAATGATACAATGCCTTTGTGCAAAGGCTTACATCAATGAAAAAGGAGGTGACGATGATGAAAAAAGTGCTGTTCTCCAGCCTGGTGCTGACGCTGGCGCTGGCGTTTTTCGCCGCTACGGCCTCCGCCGAAAGCACGGTGCTGAAAACCCGCCACGAAACGGCAAAAAACTCGATCAGCAACATCCGCTGATCGGTGCGGCTTTTCGTTCCGGCAGCTGCGTGGTGTCCGATCTGCCAGCTGCCGTGCGGCTGTTGCGGCGCGCCGGGAGTCGCGCAGGGTGCGGAAGCCAAATACGAAGTCTGTATCCACCGTGGCAGCGCACATTTCTTTGTCCCCGTTATGCCGGGCAAAGCGCAGAAGCCTTGCCAACCGCAAGGCGTGCCGCAAAAGCCAGACAAACAAACGACCCCAACAACCACGACGATGTGGGAGTTGAGGTCATTTTTTTTATCCAAAGCAACCGGCCTTTATTTCATGGGCCCAACGGCCCGCTGCCGCTCGCACATCAATATTCCACGTAGCTCGACACCGATTTGCCCGGCAGGGTGACGGTAAACGAACCGCCGGAGACGGCAAGGTCGGTCAGCTTCGCCAGGTTTTCCGTCGCGCTGGTCCGTCTGCCGGACACATGACCAAACGTCATGCCGGATACCGTCGTCGTAATCGACGAGGAGCTGTTGTTGATCAGGACGACCGCGGCGCGGCCCGTGGCGTTTTTACCGGCGATCGACACGATGTTGCTGTCGCTGGAGCTGGCAAGAATCCGCGTATCGTCCGGCCGCAAGAAGCGGCTGAATTGGCCCATGACGTACAGGCGTTTGTTCACGGAATACGTATTGTTGCCGAGCAGGTTGATCAGCCCTTCGCCGGTTGTCGACGAGGCCGGGTTGACCGCCCACCAGAACAGCCAGCCTTTTTCGCCGCGCTTGAGGTCCGAAGCGATCATATTGCCCCATTTCAGCCCGTCGGTAATCGACGGATCGTTCGCATGCTGGAAATCGCTGACCTCCGTGCTCATCAGCGGCTTGCCGTACGTGCTGACATCCGCGTACGCGCTGTAGTCGTGCACCGTCAGAAAATCGAGCTTATCCCGCGTCGTCGTGCTGAGATTGATGATGTAGTTGTTCGACGCCGAACGGTTTGAACCCTCCGGCCCACCAACCAACACGCCTTGATTCAGGCCGTGAACGGCATCCGCGACCTTGGCCGCCACCGTGTTCATTTCGCTGATTGTGTATTGCGCGGAGGCGTAAGGTGTGGAGATATCCGGTTCGTTTTGCACGCTCAGCCATTTGATGTTGAAGCCCAGCGTATTGCGGTAGTAGTTCACGTACGTTTTCATGTAATTCGCAAACTTGTCGTAATTCGCCGATTTCAAATGACCGCCGTTGTTCGGCGAGCCGTTGTCTTTCATCCAGCCCGGCGGGCTCCACGGCACGGCGTAAAACTGGTTCATGCCGCGATTTTTCGCTTCCTGGGCGAACCAGCGCTGATGCAGGTCGGTGTTCCAGTTGAGCACGCCGTCGGACGGCATAAACGTCGTTTGCACCGCGTCTTGCGCGGACGTATACGAGTTGATCTCCAGACGGACGATCGACAAGCCGGCATTCGAATTGTCCGTGCGGAACAACGTATCGAGAATTTGGCCCTGCACCGCTGCCGAGTAGCCGGTTTTCAGCTCGTTGACCGGGTGGTTGGCCGCCGCGCCGAACCCCCAAATCGTCTGATACGTCGTGCCCTTTTGCACCGACACTGTACTGGCCGCATACGCCGGAGACGCAAAGCTCAGCAGCAGCGCCGACGATAACACAATTCCCCCGTAAACCCTCTTTCTTTTCGAAATCATCATTCAAGCACCTCTTTCCCGCAAATTTGGCCTCATCGACCTCCTTTTACGTTAATATAAAAGCGCTTACAAAACACTGAGGCAAAACGCTTTTTTACTGCACAATCGCGCCATTTTGCCCAATTTTCGCCCCAGTCTCTGACTGTTACATGGCTGTTCTCCACATCCATCCTACCCGCCTGACGCCCCCTTCGCACTTATTCCCCGCCAAAACGGTCCTTGTATTCCATCGGATTGATCCCGTGGTACTGCTTGAAAATCCGCGAGAAATGGATGCTGTTCTCGTAGCCGACTTTGAGCGCGATTTCATAGCTTTTGAGCGACGAGGTGAGCAGCAGCTCGCGTGCTTTGCGCATGCGCACGTTGACGCAATACGTCCAGATCGTCATGCCGGCTTGTTCCTTGAACATTTTGGCCAAATAGGAACGGCTCACCGCCACCTGATCGGCCAGATCCTGCAACCCCCAGCTTTCGGCGTAATGCTGTTCGATATAACGTTTGACCTGGTCGACGGCGCTTTCTTTTTGCAAATTTTTGGCCTTGCGGGCGCGGTCCATCAGCAGATTGGCCGCTTCCTCCAGCCGCTTCACGGCGCACAGCCGGAAATACTGCCGCACCTGCGAGCGCTGCAAGCTGGCGCCGGCTTCGGCAACGCCCAGGTCCAGCGCTTCGTCCAGCTCGACCTCGATGCCCATCTTTTTCAGCTCCGCCACCAACATCGCCGTCCAGGCCAACGCCAGCTTGTCCAAAATCTCATAACGCCCCTCGACCCATGTCTCCAGCATGTCCAGCGTGTCGACGATCAGCAGCGGTTGTCCATGCAAATAGACGCTGAGAATCATCTCCAGCCATTGCTCCAAAAGCGGCTTGTGCAGCGGCAGCTTGCGCAGCAGCAGCCCGTTCGCTTCGCTGCGCCGCTGCCTACGGAGCTTCAAAAACGCTTTGCCGACGGCTTCGGCCAATAGCGCCGGATTGATCGGCTTAAGCACGTAATCGACAGCGCCAAGCAGCATGCTTTTTTTTGCATATTGAAAATCGTCGTAGCTGGAAATGACAATGCACGTCATCCACGGGTACAAGCGGTTGATTTCCTCGATCAGCTGCAGCCCGTCGACCAGCGGCATCCGCACATCGGTGACACACAGATCGGCAAAATGGTCTTTCAGCCAATCCAGCGCCTTGCTGCCGTTCGCCAGCGTCGCGGATACCGCGGTCCCCTCCATCTCCGCCAATTGAATCGCCAGGCTTTCGCGGATCAATTCCTCGTCATCGACAATCATCAGTCTGTTCATGCTGCGCCCCCCTCTGTCATCAATGGCAGCGTAATGTCGACCACCGCGCCACCGCCGTCCGGCAAATTGTAAAACGTCATCGCGCCCTCCGCTTGGTAAAACATCCGCAACCGGTAAATCAGATTCGACAAGCCGACCTGCCTGGAGCGGTCATAACCGTTGTCGGCGGCGTTCAGCTCCTCGTGCAACCGCTGCAGCGTAACGTCGTCAAAACCGCCACCGTTGTCGCGCACCGTCAGCCGCAGCCGGCCGTCGTCCGTCAGCCGCCCCGTCACTTCGATATGCACCGATTCGCCGGTCGTCTCGCGGCCGTGTTTGATGCAGTTTTCGACGAGCGGCTGCAGCAGCGCTTTGGTGCAGATCGCGTTCAGCAGCTCCTGCGGCACATCCAGCTGATATGTAACCTCGTCCTTGTAGCGCACCTTCATGATGTTCAAATAGTGCTCCAGATGCTGCAGTTCCTCGCGCATCGTGACTTGCATATGCTTGTAATCCGACGTATAGCGCAGCATATTCGACAGATTGACCGATACAAGCCCGATATGCGGCTGCTTGGCGATCACGGCCATCGAATTGATCGTTTCCAGCGTATTATAGAGAAAATGGGAATTGATCTGCGCCTGCAACGCCGATATGACCGCCCGGTGCTGGAGCACGCGCGTTTCCGCCAGATCGTGGACCGACTGCTCGAGATGGCCAAGCAAATTATTAAACGATATGCTCAGATCGGCCACCTCGTCCGTGCCCTCCACCTGAACCCGCACGTTCAAATCGTTCGTCAGCTGCATCGTCTTCATCAGCCGGCGCAACACCAGAATCCGCCGCGTGATCGACGAAGCGGCAAAATAGGTCAAAATGACCGAAATGATCAGCGCCCCGATCGCAATGACAATCATCATGTTGCGCGTATAATAAATGCTTTTGCCGATTTCCTCGTAAGGCAGGATCGCGATGATTTTCCAACCCGTGATCGGAATCGTCTGAAACACAATCAGTTCGTTGCCGGACTGCTCGACAATCGCGCCTTCCTTTTTGCCCTTCACCGCCTCCACGATCCGGTCGTCCAGATGCCCCATCACTTGCCCGGCGTCGGAGTGGTGAATGATCGTGCCGGCATCGTCGACGACGGCGGCTGCACCGGAACTGGTGATGCTGATTTGATCCATCACCCGCTGCGACGGGCCAAGCAAAATATCGATTTTCAAATAACCGCCGCCCTCCACCTGCTTGAACAACGTCAGCACGGGAATGCGCGTTTGCTTGCCGGACGCATCCAGATAGTTGTCGGAGATGCCCGTGATGAATTTGATTTTCTCGAAATTGCTGGAGGATTGGAAATAAGGTTCGTTTTTGATGCTATAGCTCAGCGGAAGCGTATACAAATTGCAAAAATGCTGCTCGAAGCCGTGTGGATTGTACAGGGATATCGACAGCACCTCGGGATATTGCAGGAACATCCGGTTCAAATAATTTTCCTTCATCCACTCGTAGGTGCGAATCGATTCCGAGGTCAGTTTGGGCGAGGTCATCCGCATCCAGTCGCGCACCTCCAGACTGTTGGAAAACATCAGAAAAGCGAACTCATATTCCGAATAATAGCGATCCAGATTCATATTGGCTTGCTTCAAAATCTGCACGCTCAGATGGTCGATATCGCTGCGCAAATACGACGACGTCTGGTAGTAGCTGATCAGCCCGATCAAGGAAACGGTAAACACCAGAATCGTCACAATGATCGAAATCAGCTTCCATTTCAAGGAGCGGCGCATCGTTTTATACATGTATGCAAGCAAGTTGGCTAACCTCCCCACGACGGTGTTTCGTACCTTTCATCATAGTCCCATCCCGGTACGGGCGCAATGAGGGAAATGTTTGAAATACTACAGCGATCGTACTTTTTCGACACTTTTCGCACGTATCCCCGCCCTCCATCCGCTCTCCACAACTTCTTGCCGCCGCCCGGGCATAGAACAGATGACTTGTATAGAAAAAAGCCACCCTCCGTTGCACGGAGAGCAGCCCTTTCGTCGTTATTGTTGATACTTGTAGTTGAACATCCGGTACAACATCACCGCTGCTTCCGCCCGCGTAGAATGGCCAAGCGGATGCAACTGGCTGCCATCGCCTTCGATGAACCCTTGACCGGTCATCGCGGCAATCGCTTCGACCGCATACGGAGCTACGTCCAACGCGTCGTCGAAAGGCAACGCCTTGCTGTCTGACGCAGCCAGCGGCAAGCCGCTTTGCGCCAAGGCGCGCGCGATCATCGTAAACATCTCCTGACGGGAGATCAGCGCCCGCGGCGCAAACTGCGATTCCGATCTGCCGTTGACGATGCCCAACTGGTGCGCGATGCCAACCGCTTCATAATAGTAGTCATCGGCGCTGACATCGGCAAAGGCGGCGTTAAACTTCGCTTGGAAGCCAAACGTTTCGACCAGCAGCTTGGTGAAATCGGCGCGGGTCACGGCGCTCGATGGATCAAAGGCGTGTTCGCTGACCCCTTGGATGATGCCTTTGGCCGCCAGTGCTTCAATCGCTGGCTGCGCCCAAGGCGTCCGGCTGATATCCGTAAACGATGGCTGCCCGAAGGCGACCGCATACGTCGAGAAATGGGAAGTCGCAAACGTCATTTCTCCGGCTGCGGCGTCATAGCGGCCGGTTGGCATCAGCTGCACGCCGCCTTGATCGTCCACATACCAGACGTTCAGCAGCTCGGCGCGGCTGCGCTCGGCCGCTGACGGCGCATACGGAATGCGCACCTGCACCGCCGCGCCGTTCTTGAAGATCAGCGGCTGATTGGCTGCGGCGATGTGCAGCTCGACTGCTGTGCCGAAGCTGCCTGGCACATGAGCCGTCTTGCTGCGCTCGGCCACGCCGATCGCAATCGTCAGCGGCTGGTCGGCCGCCGCTTGCGCGTTGCCGGCGAACAGGTCGCCCGGCAGCGTCAGCGTGCCCAGCGCCGTCGCCACTTGCAAAGCGCGTCCGCCCGCTTGACCGTTCAGGAACGCCGACGGAACCTGCAGCTCGTACGTCTGCGCGCCGTCCGCTTGCTCCAACCGAATGACCGCAGGCGCTGGACCGTCTTGCTGACGGAACGCTTGCTCCAGCGCGGCTTGGTCAATCGACACCGCCGCTTTGCCGTTTTTCACGGTCAAGCTTGCGGCCGGTATTGTCACCGTGCCGCCGCTAACCGGCGTGCCTGTTCCCGGCGACGAGGTATCCACCGAAGCGCCCGACGACGGACCGGAACTCGCGGACTGCGACAAGGTGCGCACCGTCAGCGACGGACCGCTGTCCGACCAGTTGCCGGCTTCGTCACCGGCTTCGACCTTCAACGAATACAACGTATTGGGCGTCAGGCCCGTAAGCTGCCAGGACGTATTCGCTGGCGTCGCGATCGGTTGACCGTCGAGCAGCAGCTTGTATTGCGTTACGCCCATCCGGTCGACGGCTTCGCTCCAGCGGATGCCAAGCGAAGTTTTCGTCACCGTTGGCGCCGTCAGGCTGCTGCCGGCCGGCCAGCCCGGCGCTGTCGTATCGCTTGGCACCGGTATGACCGGATCATCGCTCGCCGGTCCGAATACGGTGGCGTTGCCGGTCGGATCGACCGCTTCCACTTTGTATACGGCGTCCAGCGTCGCATCCACCAGCGTATGGCTGGTCGCGCTGCCGCTCACCTCAGCGGCCAACACGCCATTGCGATAGATCGCATAATGCGCAACCGCGATATTGTCGACAGCGGCGTCCCACGTCAGCGTCACCTGATCGCCGTCCCGCACAGTCGCAATCCGCGAGCCGGTCGGCCATTGCGGCGTGATCGTGTCGACTTGCAGCGTGCGCGCTTCCAGCTCCAGCGGCTGCGAGGCGTTGCCCGCTTCATCCAGCGCCACGACGCTCAGCGTGTAGGCGTGGTCCGCCTGCAAGCCGTTGATCCAATAGCTGGCAATGTCCTTGCCTACCGTGATCAACGGTGTGCCGTCGACGGCGAGGCGATAGCCGGTCACGCCGGCATCGTCGCCAGCCTCCGGCCAGCTCAGCTGCAAGCCGGAAGCGCTGATCGGCGCAGCGCTCAGCGCGCTGCCGCCGCTCCAGGCCGGCGGCGTGGCATCGGCGGCCACGGTCGCTTGCGTCAGCGCCGGCGAGCTGGCCGCATTGCCAGCCGCATCGCGAGCATCGACATGGAACGTATAGCTGGTTCCCGGCGTCAGCCCGGCGACTGTGAACTGCTGCGCCGTTCCCGGCACGGTTCCAATCAGCGTCCCGCCCTGATAAATGTCATAAGCCGTTACGCCGTAATTGTCGGACGCGTCAGGCCAATTCAACGTCAGCGCATAACGCCCGACAGCGCTGGCCACAACTTCCGCGCCGCCCGGCCAAACCGGGCTGACCGTATCGGCCGCCGGCGTCGTCACCGGCGCGGAAGGCCCGTCGGCCGATTCCTGGGCCGTATCGATCGCTTCCACCTTGAATGTATAAGCGGTTGCCGGCGTCAGACCTTCGACCTGGTAGCTGTAAACGTCCGCAGCGACGGTCGCAATCACCGTGCCGTTGCGGTACACCTTGTAGCCGTTAACGCCAACTGCGTCCAACGCGCTGCTCCAGGTCAAAGTCGCGGTGTGCGGAGCCAATCCGCTGACCGTCAGGTTCGCCCCGCTCCAGACCGGCGGCGCGGTGTCGGCCGGCAGCTCCTCTGTACCGACCGACAAATACGGTCGGTACACGGCATTCGCGCCCGCCGCTTCCTTCGCATAGATATCGACGTTCTGATCGAGCCATGCATCGTCCTGCAGCTTGAAGCTGATCGCCTGGTCGCCATCAGCTTCAAGCGCCGTCTGGCCGGTCACGTCGAAGGTCTTCCAATACCCGGCGTTGCGGACCGTCGTGCTGCCGATCATCGCCCCATCGTCCGGCTTGTTCTGCCAGTTGATCGCCGTTTCCGTCCAACTGTCGCCCGTGCTGTACAGGTTCATGCTGATGTCCATATTCGGCGTCTGCACCGCGTAGACATACAGGTTCAGCGTGGCATCATAAACGCTACCCGTGACGGACGCAAGCGGAAACTTCAAATATGCGCGCCGGTTGTTCCCGGTATTTTTGTTCGTATCGCTGCCCGAAACGCCCGCGGCGTTCTTGAAGCGCAAATAGTCGAGATTGTTCGTCGTGCCCGCACCGCCGAGCGTTGCCGGCGCTTGAATGAACGCATCGTCGCTCGGATACAAGACCGTTTGCTTGCGGACGACGCCGGAGAAGGTCGTCACCGCCACCTCCGGTCCAGCCGCCGACCAGTTGCCGGCCGCATCGCCCGCTTCGACGCGGAACGTGTACGCCGTCGCCGGCGTCAACCCTGTCGCGTCATAAGCCAGCGTATTGCCGTCCACCGCGGCCAGCTCCGTATTGTTGGCGTACAGCTTGTAGCCGGTGACGCCAATCGCGTCGCTGGCCGGCGTCCACGCCAGATGGGCCGCGTGGTCGGTCAGCCCGCTGTAGCTCAGGCTGCGGTCCGCCGGCCAGGCTGGCGCCGTCGCGTCGGGCCCCGCCGACGTGCTCACCGTCAGCGCCGGTCCGGTCGCCGACCAGTTGCCGGCGGCATCGCCCGCTTCGACGCGGAACGCATACGCCGTATGCGGCGTCAAACCCGGCACGCGGAAGCTTTGCGCCGCAGCCGGCAGCGTCGCCAGCTCCTGCCCGTCCTGCAGCACCCGGTACGCGGTTACGCCGGTGCTGTCGGCGGCCGCCGGCCAAGCGAGCAGCAAGCCAGTCTCGCCAACCTCCGAGGCGGTCAGCGCCGCGCTGCCGTCCCAAGCCGGGGCGGCCGTGTCGGGAGCGCCAAGCGTGCGGAAGGTGGCGATTGGCCCGCCGGCCGACAGGTTGCCGTCGCTGTCCTTCGCTTCGACGCGCACGGCATGCAACTGTCCCGGCTCAAGGCCGCCAAGCACATAGCTCGTCTCCGACGTATCGGCCTGAATTTGCCCGTTCACATACACCCGGTAGCCGTCCGCGCCGTCGTTGTCAACGCCGGCCGGCCACGACAGCAACGCCCCGGTCTGCCCGAGATCGGCCACAGACAACACCGAACCCTTCTGCCAGCCCGGCAGCACCGTGTCCGCGCCAGCCACCGCCGTCACGGCGATCGGTGCGCTTGGCAGCGACACATTGCCTTGCGCGTCAAACGCCTGCACCGTAAACGCGTAGCTGGCGCCCGGCGTCAGCCCGGTCACGTCGAAGCTCGTCACATTCGCCGGCAGCTCCTTGACCAGCGCAGCGCCCTGATAAACGCGATAGCCGTTCACCGCCTGATTGTCCTGCGCCGCCGGCCACGTCAGGCTGACCGATGTCGGCGACACGCCAGACGCCTGGAACACGCTGCCGTACGGCCAAACCGGAGCCGTAATTTCATCGTTTTGCCCCGGCAGCGCCAGCGGAACGAACGCGTCCGCCGGACCGCCGTCCGCCGGCGAACCCCAGACGACCGTCACCTTGTTGTCCTGCCCTTTCAGCAAGGACGCCTTGACCGTCTGGCTTGTGCCGCCATAGGTGACGGTGATGTCATAATCGCCGTAGAAGCCGCGCGTCTGGTACACGCCGTCGGCATTCGTCGCGCCGGTCACATCCGTCCACCACGTCTCGTAAATCAGCTTGCGCCATTGCTCGCCGGACGGCTTGAGCGTCCAGTCGCGGCGGAACAGCGGCGCGTTATTTTGCCAGTGCGCCCCGTCCCAGAAGCCCCACATCGTAAACGACTGCACGTTCGGATGGCTGAACGCCGCCAGCAAAATATCGCGCGTAAACTGGCCTTGCACATCTTCCTTCGGCGAGTTGACGTCAAACTCGGTAATCGCGATTTCCGGCGCATATTGGCTGAAAAACGTGAGCTGATCGTAAAACGCCATCGGGCTGACCGGCGTCGAGCCAAAATGCGCCTGGATGCCGATCCCGTCGATCGGCGCGCCGTTATCCTTCATCGATTGCAGGATGTTCGAGAAATTCTGAATCACCGGCGCATCGACGCCGAGAATTTGCGTTTCATTCACATACAGTTTGGCCGTCGGATCGGCTTCCTTGGCCAGCTTGAACCAATTGGCCATCACCGCGCCGGGGTCGCTGTACGTGCTGCGGATCAGGCTGTTGAGCACCGGCTCGTTAAGCACGTCCCAGTTGTACAGCCGCCCGCGGAACAAGCCGGCCAGCTCATGAATATGGTCCGCGATCCGCTTCTCCAGCGAGGCGTGATTGTCAACCAGCGCCGGAACATCGGCCGGCAAGCGCGAAGCGCCGTCCCACAGCAGCGTATGGCCGCGAATATCGAAGCCGTTGTCGCCCAGCCAATTGTACAGCTTGACCGTTCGCGACTTGATCTGCTCCCACCACGGCCATTTCATTTCATTTTCCATCACGACCGAATTGAAATTTTCTTTCAGCTTCGTCCGGTACGTCTGGGCATCGGCATCCGTGCCAAACAGCATCGTCGAATTGACGGCCGTGCCGAATTTGAAATCGTGCTGGGTCATCTGCACGTGCACATCCGCGCCTTCCAGCGGCTGGCCGGCGGCATCCTGCACCGCCACCTGCAAATCGCCCTTGCGAATTTGCTCGATGCGCGCGTTCGCTTCGGCCCGCCACGGCGCGTCCTCCTCCATCCCGTCATAGACGACGGGCGTGCTCGGCAAGCTGTCGAAGGCGATCGCCTTTTTGTAATTGACGACGCGCAGATCGGCAATTTCGATCACCTGCGGCTTGTAGCCAAGCCGGAACGTAATTTGCGGCGTATTTTCTTCCATTAACAAGGCCGCTTTGATCGGCACGAGAAATTTTTTCCACGTATTCGGAATGGTCAGCGTCTCGTTGATCGATTTGTCGAAAGTCACGGTTTTTTCCATCACCAGCGAGGTGGTGCCTTCGGCCGTTTCCACCGTCGAACTGATCGTCCGGGCGTAAAACGTCGCCAGAATCACATCGTCCTTCTCAATCTGCGGAGCGATCGGAAACACGTATTGCAGCAAATACGTGCTGGCCGGCTGCACGTTCGTTGCGAACTGCAACGCTTCCGTAAAGCTTTGTCCTTCCACCGCCACTTTGGCAACGGTTCCATAAGCAGGCGCTTCGGGATTAAGCGCCGCGTCCGGCTGATCGATGCCCGAAAGCAGCACCTCGCTGCCGGGAATCTGGGCCAGCTCCTCCTCCGTCAAAGCTTGAGCTTGCGCTGCCGTCGGCAGCAAGGGGACGATCAAGAGCAGACCGATTAACAGCAAAGTGAGCGATCTAAGCAGGCGAATGTTCACGATCTTCATCCTTCTTTCCCTATCGTAATGGGGCATGCCTATAGCTGTGGCCCACCGGGCCGGCGGACGCTCGGCGCAGGTGGGCCTCGCAGCTAAGATCATCGGCCTTCCTAGTTGCGGTTGGCGTTGTACCAGTCGGTGAGCTCCTTGATCGCTTGCTCGCCGCCTTGTTTTTTCCAGTTGGCTACGTATTCGTCAAAATAGTCCAATGGCTTTTCGCCAAGAATGATTTTCGCCGCAGCTTCCTGGAACGAACCTTTGTAGCCGAGTTCGGCGTTTTTGGTCAGCGTCTCGGACGGCGGCATGCCGGCTGTCGGGTTGGCAATGCCTTCCTTGCGCGAGGTAGCGATCGTGTCCAGCAGCTTGTTGAACGCTTCGTCGTTGTTGATCAGCACTTTTTGCGCCGCTTCGTTGAAGCCGTGCATCTGGAACACCGCGGAGCGCCATTTCACGTCAGGGTCTTTGTTGGCGTTATAAGTGATCTTGTCGCCGTCTTTGGTGTAGGATTCGCCTTCAATGCCCAGCTCCGTGAACATTTGGCCTTCATCCGAGACGAGCCAATCGAACAATTTGACGATCGCTTCCGGGTTCGGCGCGTCCTTGTGGACAACAAACGTCTTGAGCACCGGCTTCTCGACGCGGCCGAGCTGGCCGTCGTAACCTTCGCCGCGCGGCGTCGGAATGGCGACAACGTTCGGATGTTTGTCCGGCAGCAGATTGCTCAGCTCCTTTTGCCAGGGGTCCCATACCCCGAAGACGACGTGATCCCACGAACCAACGAGGTCGGATTTGATTTTTTGATCCCAGATCGCCCGGGTGTTGGTCAGGAATTCCGTATCGATCAGCTTTTCCTCGTACATCGTGTGCAGCGTGCCCAGCGCTTTCTTCATATTCGGGCTGACATAACCCGGCATCACTTCGCCGTTGTACAACGTGTTGGAATCGAGGTTGACCCCGTACATGCCGAAAATATTGTCGGCCCACTCGAATTTCTCGCGGGACGAGAATGGCACTTCGTCCTTCACGCCGTTGCCGTTCGGGTCACGATCGCGGAACGCCCGCAGCATGTCGAGGAATTCAGCCGACGTTTTTGGCGTTTGGATGCCAAGCTTATCCATCCAGTCCTTGCGCACATAGATCACGCGCTCCGACGGAGCGTTGCCTTGCGCCGGCTGGGGAATCGCGAGGATTTTGCCGTTCAGGGTCACGGCGTCCCAGGCGGATTGCGGGATATTTTTCTTCAAATTCGGTCCGTATTTATCGATATAAGGCTTCAAATCCATCGCCAGGCCGTTGATCACCAGGTCGGACGTTTCGATGCCCCAGACCATGTGCACGTTCGGGATGTCGCCGGAGGCGAATTTCAGCTTGAGCTGGTCGGCGTAGTTCTCGTGCGGCAGGAAGGTGATGTCGAGGTCGGTGTTGGTTTTTTGCGCGATGTATTTCACGGTTTCCAGATCCATCGACTTGCCGCCGGGAATTTGCTGGGCGTTGTTGGAGACGAACATCGAGATTTTGGCCGGTGCGGTCGACTGCGCGCCTTGGCTTGCCTCCGGCGATGCCGACGACGGCGAGGATGCCGCGTTTTTATCGGTGCCGCAGGCGGCCAGCGCACTGGCAAGGCAAATGACGCAGGTGAATGTAAGCGTTTTCTTTAATGTGATTTTCATGGATGAGACCCTCCCTCAGTGTGCTTGTTCATTATAAAATAACCTGTCTACCCGAATCATCTGGTCACTTCTGGCAAATATGCACCACCTCCGCAGCGGAATCCGACGTGTGGGTCCTTCGCCGCTGTTACTCCTTCACGGAGCCAAGCAGCGCGCCCTTGATAAAATGCTTTTGCAAAAACGGATAAATGATGATCACCGGCACGGTGGCGATGATGATCGTCGCCATTTGCAGCCCTTGCGGCGTGATCGCCGACGACAGCTCCAGCACCGACTGACCGCCGGCGGAATCCATATCGAACTGCGAGATCAGCTTGTACAAGTACAGCTGCAGAGGTTGCATTTCACGATCCGTGATGTACAGCAGCGGGCCGAGATAGTTGTTCCAGTGCCCCACCGCGTAAAACAAAATCAGCGTCACATTGATCGGCATCGACAAGGGCACGACAATGCGCCACAGGATGCGAAATTCGGACATGCCGTCGACGCGCGCCGCCTCGAACAGCTCTTCGGGAATCGAGCGCATGAACGTGATGCAGAGCATCATGTTGAACGCGCTGAGCGCGCCGGGAATGATCAACGACCAGATCGTGTTGAGCATGCCGAAGCTTTTGATCAGCAGGTACATCGGCACCATCGGCGCCTGGAAAATCATCGTGAAGATGATCGCCAGCAAGATGATTTTGCGGCCGCGCAGCCATGACTTGGACAGCGGGTATGAGGTCAGCAAGGTCATCGCCATATTGAGCGCCGTGCCGATGACGACCAGTTGAATCGTCACCCAGAAAGCCCGCCAGAACACCGCATTTTTCAACACGAATTCGTAGTTGAGCCAGTTGAAGCCAACGGGCCACAACATCACCTTGGCGTGAACGATCGCTTCGTTGGAGCTGAGCGACCCGGCGATCACATTAAGCAGCGGCAGCGCCACCGCAAAGCAGAACAGCAGCAGAACGGTCATGTTGGCCGTATCAAAAGTGAATTCGCCGGCTGTGCGTTTGATTTTCATCGCGATTCCCCCTTAATAAAGCCCTTCGCCCGTCGTCAGCTTGCTGACGCGATTCGCGATGACGAGCAGGATAAAGCCGATCACCGACTTGAACAAGCCAATGGCGGTCGTAATGCTGTATTGGCCTTGCAAAATGCCGGCCCGATACGTGTAGGTATCCAGGACATCGCCAGTCTCGTATGTCGCCGGATTGAGAAACTGATAAATTTGCTCGAAGCCGGAGTCCATCACGTGGCCGATTTTCAGCATCAGGAGAATCATGATCGCCGGCAGCAGGCCCGGCAGCGAAATATGCAGAAACTGCTTCCAGCGGTTGGCTCCGTCCATCTTCGCCGCCTCGTAGAGCGACGGGTTGATGCCAGCCAGCGCAGCGATGAAGATGATCGCGTTCCAGCCCATCTCCTTCCAGATGCCCGAGGTGATGATGATCGAGCGGAAATATTCCGGCTTCTGGAGGAAGGCGATTTTCTCTCCGCCCAGCATGACGATCAACTGGTTCACAAAACCTTGCGCCGGCGACAACATCAGGTACGTCAAGCCGAACACAATCGTCCACGAAAGGAAATGCGGCAAGTACAACACCGTCTGCGTCACGCGCTTGAACGCCATCGAGCGAACTTCATTAAGCATGCAAGCGAGCAGAATCGGCAGCGGAAAAGCAAACACGGTCTGGTACAGTGAAATCAGCAGCGTATTGCGCAGCAGCCGGCCAAACTTGTCGTAAGCGAGCATCTGCTCGAACCAGCGGAAGCCAACCCAATCGCTCCCCGTAAAACCTTTGAAAATGTTGTAATCCTGAAACGCAATCACGCTTCCGGCGAGCGGCACATACTTGAACACGAGAAAGTAAAGCAGCCCCGGCACGAGCATGAGGTAGAACGCGCGATGCCGCAACATGTACTTCCATACGGGAAGCTTCCGCGGCTTGACGGCGGCAAGCTCTGCCGTATTGTTCGGTCTGACGATGGTTTCCATATCCTCACCTACTGTTGTTTGAAGTGTGTTTCATCGGGTGTCTTTATTATAAAATCCCCGCTCCTGACCAACAATGTGGCCGGATGTCGATTTACTGCAGTAATCGTCTTCTCGTGATCGAAAATACGGAGGGCAAAAAAAACAGGCATAAGCGGCCGCCGTCCCGGTCTGGGGATAACGTTCGTTTATGCCTGTATGGATGCGCTTTGGCGCAGACGCGTGTGTGGCCGGCCGTGCGGTCGGACGAAAACACCGGTTGTGCAGGCTGATCGGTGAGCCTGGAGTTACACCATGGCATCTTCGATAATATGCAACCCCGGCATCGTTGGATCATGGTCGTGGCCATCGATTTTACACAGATGATTCAGCGTGATGGCCAAACTTTTTTCAGCAAGAGCCAGCCGCTCCCTGACGGAACAAACCAACTGCTTGTCCGGCGTTGGCAGCACCGTGTCCAGGTCCAAAGCATCCAGGCGTTCGGCAAATTTATAGATGGACCGGATGTACAATTTGGCCAGAAAAAACAGATCGTAAAACTTTTCCTTGCTGCGGGAACCTGAGCGGTATCGGTAGCCGACCATGCCCAATTCCTCGTCGATGGCCGTATAGGAGCTGATTTTTTGGGGGTCAAGATGAGCTTCTTGTGAATAGGGACCATTCATCTCGGAACTGCCCGGGATCAGGTCATTTAATCGGCCCACTTGCTTGGTTACTTTCGTACGTTCGATTTCTTGCCGGTCTTTTCCCATAATCGAATAAGACCAGGCGATTTGTTCGTAAATCAAGCGGAGAATCGGCGAACTTTCGATATAATAGCCGTTTCTTAGCAAAATAATGCAGCTTTCAAAAGAAGCTCTTAATCTGCCCATCGCATTCGTATAAACAAAGCAATCAAACCCGCTGCAATTTGGGGCAAATTCCTTGAGCAATTCGGTTAATTGGACGATTGTCGTCATTAAAACGTCCACGCAATAATCCCGTTGCGTCGCTTCATCCGGGCTGAAATTCAGCTCGTCGGTTTCTTCCAGATAGGCGCTGATATTTTCGAAATGGAAATCTTGGTGGATATACGCCGTTAATGCCAGATGAAATTGCCTTTTTAAAGCGGGAGAGGCATTGGAGGGCAGCGCATACGGGATATCGTACAATAAATGAGGAATCAATTTGTAAGCTTCATTTTCTCTGATTTTGTTCATCTCCTAACGTGCTGGATGATCAGGGGAGTCAAACCTTCGCTGTGAGGCCAACCATGCCGGTTGATTTGCGCTTGCCGCGGCTTCCTTGCCTCGCCGCCTCGCCGGACCGACTGCCTTAAGCTCGGCGGCTGCGGCCGAGCACCAGCCATTCCGTGACCGCCAGATTGACAACCAGACCGGCCCAAATGTTCACATTCAGCACCGCTTCCACCATTGCCTCGCGCCCACCGGGCAAAACAAAGCCGTGCAAGCCGGCGTATGTCAGCAGCAACACGGGCACCAGCAGCCGGCCGCTGACGGCGACAAACGTAAGCGCGAAGCTGCGGTACATCCAGCGGCGGTGAGCGTCCATCTGCTTGCGCCGGGCCGCCCGTACGCCAAGCCATATCGTCAACAACCACAAAAACGCCAGCGCAAGGAACGAAACCGCTTTGCCGAAATCAGCGATGTACAGCGTCACGATCAGCGCCAGAAGTCCGCTGGCAAGCACGCAGCCGGCGTACAGCCGACCGAGCAAGCGATGCAGCCGAGGCCGACGCCGGCGCACCGGTTCGAGCAGTTGGACAAAACCGACCACCAGCGCGACAAATGCCGTGCCGATATGCGCGAGCAACGCCGGGTATTGCCAACCCGTCGTGCCAACCTCGACCCGGCTTTGCGCCGGGTCCAACGTGAAATAAGGGACCATAAACGGCACGATCACAGCCAGCGAGACAAGCAGCAGCAGCCACCAGCGTTTGGTCATATTCATCAGGAATCACACTCCGTAACGTCGAATGCGCCGATCAGCCGGCGCGCCGCGTTCCCGCCAACAGCCGGGGGGCGGCAGCTTTTAGTATAGACGACGTTGTTAAACCACAGCTAAACCGTATATTAAAAAAAGGTAAACTGCTGTTAGCCCAGCAGCTTGGCCGCAGCCGCCACCGCGCCCCTGACAACATACGGCCCTACGACTCCGCCATGCCAAAAACCGGGGGTCGCTCCCCCGGCCGTTGCCGACGCGCCTTCGCCTGCGGCTGGGTGTTTGCTTTTAACAGCAATCCCAGTTGTACAGCACCTTGGAAAAATCGCGGTTTTGCAGATCGGCGGGACGGATGAAAAAATTCGCAACCCCGCTGTCGCCCCACATGATGCCATGCTCATCGTCGGTGTCGATTTGCAGCAGCAGCACCTCGTAGTCCTCATAGCTGTTTTCGCGCGGGTCGGTTTGAGTGAAAAAGGCGTAACCGCCGATTTTGTGGCCAACCCCGCCATAAGCATCGGCGTACGCGTCGCCCATAGCGGATTCATCCTCCCCGAATTGCTCGAAAAATACAAATGGGCCCTGCCCGAAAAAGCGGGCAAACTGAAAGTCCGCGCTGCCGACGGCCGCTTCCTTAAGGGCGAAGCTGAGCGCCAGCTCGCGCTCAACGGGAAAGCCGTTGTCCGCAGTATCCGCCCCATCCACCGCCGCACCGCTCCCCGCTCCGTTGCTTGTATGGCCGGTCATCGCAGCCGGGGGAATATACACCACCTTGAAATTGCGCTGCCCGCACGGATCGTCAAAGCTCAACCCATACAGCTCGTCATCGGCGGAAATAAAAAATTGCAGCAATCCGCTTTCGGGAAATAGCGCAAGCGGCGGCACCTCGGCAAAATTGATTTGCGCCAACAGCCGCATCGGCTTGCCCGCTTCATCCAGCGGGTACGCGGCTCCCTCCGGCATATAGGCGCTGCCGCCGAACTTGCTCATCTCGGGCCGCGTCGCGCCCGGTTGCGGCGTTATTTCCACATACGGCTGCACGGACCGCTGCAAACCGGCGCGGAAAGGCCCAAGCTTCTCCAGCATTTCCTCGTATTCCATCGTCATCATTCATTCCCCTTTCTGAATATCGTTTTTCTCGCAAGCGTTCCCGGCAGAAGGAATTGCCGGCAGCCTCCGCGAATACGTTGAGCGAATCGTCCAGGCCCAAGGAAGCTGCTTTTGTAAAACAATCAGCGATCCGTTCGGACGTTTGGTGCCCGTCACCTCGCCCGCACCGGCGCAGCGCGCCACAAGTGGACGGCAGAGATCGCCATCGTCCGACACGCGGCCTGCTGACGCCAGGCGAAACGACCCAGCGCTTCGCCTGACACAACCTCCACCATATCGCGCAATGACCGCGCTCCAGCAGCGGATGGACTGAGCGTAACGCCGGCTAATCGGCGGCGGACCTGCTCGCCGAACGGGAGTCGCAACACGCGACTTGGGACAACTTTTCGGCTAGCTATGTACAAAAAGTGAAAATATGTATTATTATTGTAAATAATTGGTCAGACTTTGTACACCCGTAAAGGAGAAAAACGATGAACAAAGCTGCTCATCTGATCGCATCCGCCTGCGCCGTCGTGCTCGTCTCCACCTCATCGGCCGCCGTGTGGGCCAGCGCCACCGACGTGGCTTCGCCATGGTCCGCAGGCTCGGCAAGCCCCGCGCCGGCGCTGCACGCGCAGTCCGCCAGCGTGGCGGCGGACGCTGCGCCGCCGGACGAGGGCGGCGACGAGTCGTACGCCGCGTTTTACCGCAAGGCGTCGTCGGCTGCGCAAACCGCCGCGCTGCGGGCGCTGGAGCGCGACCGCAGCCTCGGACGCGGCGTCTGGATGCGCGATGCGCTGACGATCGTCGGCGCGCTGCCCAAGGAAGGGCCGCGGCTGAGCGTCGCCGATGCGGCGCGGATCGTCGGCGCACACAAGCGGCCGGCCGACGTACGCAGCGCGTTCGACGCCATCGCCGGCGCGCCGGATTGGGAAGGCGGCGACCGCATTCGCCGCGCCGTTTATTTTACCGGCAGCGACCGGGCCGCAGCCGTCTGCATCGTCAACGACACGATCGTGCATGTCGTCAGCCTGCGGGAGCTGCGACCGCTTGCGGCCAGCCACCCGGCCGCGGATGCCGGGGTTGCGGCGCTTGCGCAGGCGGGCTGGGCCAAGTAGCGCAAAGGGCCGCGCTACTCGCGCCGTTCTTCGCGGACAGGCTTCACATGCCTGGTTGTATTTTCTATTCGACGGCGTGCGCCGTTTTCCTTTGCGCAAACAAACAAGACCTTCCGCCGGCGCAAAAGCCGTTCCAGAAGGTCTTGCCCTGTATGATTGCCCCCTGCGGCAGACGCCGCGCGCCGAAGCGGAAGGCCAGCCGGCCGCGATCAGCGCAGCGGCAGCCGGATTATCATCGTCGTGCCGTGCGCAGCCGAGCTGTCCAGCGCCATCGAGCCGCCGAGCTGCTCGACGGTCCGCCGCACAGCCGACAACCCGACACCGCGCCCGGACAGCTCGCTGACCACGCTGCGCGTCGAAATCTGCTCGGCGAAAACAATCGCGCGCTGCTCCGCCGGGCTCAATGCGTCGAACTGCTCGCTGCTGTACAGCCCGCGCTCGACGGCCAGCCGCTTCAGCCGGGCCATATCCAACGGCGCGCCGTCGTTAAACAGCCGCAGCTCCAGCACGCCGTCCGCTTCCAGCTCCGCCACGCTGACGCGCAGCAGGCCGCGTTCGTCTTTGCCTTGCGCCAGCCGTTCCGCTGCCGTCTCGATGCCGTGATCGAGCATGTTGCGGAACACATGGATCAGCGAGCGGGCGAACTCCCCGTACACGTCCGGGTTGACCGGCAGCTCGCCGCCGACAAACTCCAGCGGGTACACGTTTTTGCCCGTCTGCGCCGCCAACCGCGGCACATAATCGCGGTACAGCGCCAGCAGATCGCGGAAGGGCCGATACCGCAGCTTGCGGATTTCCGCAGCGACCGCGCCGGCCTCCGGCCCGGGCAGCAGCTCGGCGACCCGGCGCTCCAGCAAGTACAGCCGCGCTTTTTCCAGCGTAATCGTGTCCTGCCCCTCCTCGAAGCGCTCGCCCAAAATCCCGCGCAGCACATCCAGATCGGCATCCAGCCAGCTCAGCCAAGCGCATTCGCCGATAAACTCGCCGAAGAACGCCGCCAGGAACGGATCGTCCGGGTCGGCGGCCAGCCGGCCCTGCCATTCCAGCAGCTCAGCTTCCAGCGCATGCAGCTTGTCGACGACGACCATAAAGTCAATTTGCGCAAAATTGCCCTTAAACGTATGCACATGATGGTACAACTCGCTCCATTTGGCCGTCAGCGGCGCTTCGGCGCCCATCAGGCTGTGAACGCCGGTCTCGGCAAACGCGCGGTAGTCGTGCAGCAGGTCCTTGAAGTCGCGGTAATAGGTGATGACCTGCACGACCATTTTGAGCATTTGCCGCTCGTTTTCCATTTTGTTTTCGAGCCGCCGCTGCTCGCTGATATCGGTCAGGACGGCCATGATCCGTCCGTCGGCAATCGGCTTGTATTGCAGCACAATCTTTTTATCCCCGGCTTGCAACTCGTCGGGCAGCAGCGACAGGCATACCTCGCGGTGCAGCGCGTCGTCGCTGGCGAACAAACTCGTCAGCACATCGGCGATATAAGCTGGATCGTCCGGCCGGCCGCCGCCCAGCAGCTCGTCGATGCGCGCGAACGCGATATCCCGCCCGAACATGCTGCGGCATTCAGCACTGTATTCCTCCTCGACAAACAGCCGATCGTCGAACGTCAGAAAACCTTGGCCGGCGTGGTCGAGCAAATTGCGGATCGCCAGCGTCCGCTCGGCCACCCGTTCCTCCAGCGAACGGTTCCAGCGGGCCAACTGCAGATGCAGCCGCAGCCGGGCCATCAGCTCGCTGCGCGAAACCGGCTTGGTGATGTAATCGTTTGCGCCGGAGTTGAACCCCTCCAGCACATCGCGCTCCTGATCTTTGGCCGTCAGCATCAGAATCGGCAGGCTCGTTTTCGAGCCGAAGCGCTCGCGAATGCGGCGGCACAACTCGAAGCCGGTCATGCGCGGCATCATGACATCGATGATCAGCAGGTCCGGCAAATACCCCGTGTCCAAAATATCGAGCGCCATCTGCCCGCTGCCCGCTTGCGTCACGCGGTGCCGCTCCAGGCTTAAATAGTTGTGCAGCACCTGCAAATTAACCGGCTCGTCATCGACGATCATAATGTCGCAGCCGCGCTCGAACGCCCCGGCTCCGGCTCCGGCTTCGTCATCAGGACCGGCCGCAAGCTCGGCGCCGCCTCCCGCCCCTTCCGGCTCAACCCAAGCCGATTCCGCCTCCCGCTCGCTCGCGGGCTCCTGAAACAACGTCCCGGATTCAGCGGCAGGCAGCGCTTCGCCCGCAGCCGCAGGACCGGCCGCAACAGCGGGGTCGTCCGCCGCCGGCAAGGAAAACGAAAACACCGAACCCGCGCCTTCCGCCGACTCCAGCCACATCCGCCCGCCGTGCAGCTCGACCAGCCGCTTGGTGATCGGCAAGCCAAGCCCCGTGCCGCCATAGGCGCGGGCCGCCGAGCCGTCCGACTGCACGAAGGAGTCGAAGATCGCTTCCTGCTGATCGGCGGCAATGCCGATGCCCGTATCGCGAATGTGAATGCGCCACAGGCCGCCATCCCGCTCGGCCGTGACCGCCACCTCGCCGGACTCGGTAAATTTGACGGCATTGCCAAGCAAATTGTACAAAATTTGCTGCACGCGATTTTCGTCGGCGCTCACAAACAGCGGGTCCGGCAAGGCGTTGCGCAGCGCAAGCGGCTTGCCCCCCAGCATCGGCGCCAGCGTCAGCAGCACCAGCTCGGTCAGCTGCCGCAAGTCGACGGGCCGGATCGCCAGCTTGATTTCATCATGCCGCAGCTTGGAGAAATCCAGAATGTCGTTCACAAGGCTGGCCAGCCTGCGGCCGCTCGCCGTAATCATCCGCAGGTTGGCTGCCACCGGCTCCGTCAGCTCCCCGGCAGCGCCGCCAAGCAACGAATCCGACAAGCCGATAATGCCGTTCAGCGGCGTGCGCAGCTCATGCGAGGTGTTGGCGAGAAAATGGTCCTTAAGCTCATCCATCCGCTGCAGCTCGACGTTGGTGCGCTCCAACTGCCGGTTGTATTCCCGCGTCGCCCGGTACACGCGCGCATAACGTTTGATCGAAATGGCGGCAAAAAAAATCGTGCTGAAAAAGATCGAATACCGCGTGCTTCTGTTCAAAAACTGCGCAAACACATGCGGCTCGAACGGAAACGACGACGCATGCGAGTCGACATACATCTCCAGCGGCACGCCAACCAGTTGCACGACAAGGAACACCGAAAAGCCGACGGCAAACCATTTGGCTTCGCTCGGACGCTTCGTGCGGAAGGAGAACGCCAGCAGCAGCAGGCACAACAAGCAGCAGGCACAACAAGCAGCCGGTATAGTAACCCAGCTTGTTCAAGCTGTTGAGGAAGCCGTCGTTTTCGTTAAAAAACGCGGGATACGCCCATTGAGCGAACGGCACGATCAGCCCGACCAGCAAAATAATTTTCGCCAAATGACGAATCATCGCATCAAACCGCATGCGGAAGATGCCGGCAAAATACAGGCAGAAACAATAGCCCATCCCGCCGATCAGCGGCGCGCGGAACGCGCGGTCCAGCTCGGAAAACGGCAAAAACAGCGCAAGCGCGCGGATCGAAAACAGCAAATTAAAGCTGATAAACAGCGAAAACAGCGAAAAATACAAATCCGTTTCATTTTCGCGATTAATGAAGTAAATAAGCAGCGACACAAGGCCGAGCACGAAAAAGACGATCAGCACAAGCACCGTCGGCAGGCCGCTGCGGATCAACCCCAGCTTCAGCTCGACCTCCGGGCCATACAGGATGGGGCCGATCTGCTTGAAATTCATTTGGCCGCTGCTGCCGGTCCAGATCCGCAGATACAGCCGATCATTGGCCCCGGGACGGCCAAGCGGCACGAACGTCGGGCTGACGGAAGCCAATTTGTCGGCAGAAAAGCCCAGCCGCTCCTGACTGTAGACAAGCCGGCCGCCAACATAGGCGTCATAGCGAATTTCCGAGCTGACCCGGTCGAGCATGATAAACATGTCGCTTGAGCCTGTATAAGGGAGCTCGGCGCGCACCCAATAATAATCGGTCCGCTCATCGAGATGCGCCCTTACCGTGTCGGGATCGCCTGACAGCCAGCCCTGCATATCTGCCGACTTCGTCCATTCCGGGACGCCGCTGGCGTCGACCGGCGAATCGCCGGGCCGAAAGCTGAGCTGCGCGAGCTGGTTCGCTTGCCCAGCCGGCCCACGGCTCGGCGGGGGCGGCGGCGGATCGGGCGGCGCGGCGGCGGCTGAAAGCGGGGCGGCAAAAGCCGCAAGCAGCAGCCCGAGCAGCAACGCGCCAGACAACAGACGCCGGAGCCCTTTCGTCAAGACGGCGCGCCGGGCGTTACCACTCCATGTCCGCATGGCTTTTGTACACTCCGCTGCCCAGTTTCGACTTCATGACGGTATACACATGAACGTCCTGCGCAACAATCGCAATCGTCCCCCGGCGCGCGCGCACGAACGTGACGAAATCGAGCAGCAACTGCTCCCCTTCCGGGTCGACAATCTGCTCCCACAGCTCGATGACGTATTTGGCGTTGCGCATATACATCAGCCCCTGCACGCACAGGTACAGATGACGAATATTCAGCCCGTTGATATGCTTTTGCACGATCAGCACAACCCGGTCTTCCTTCCACACCAGCTCGAACGGCAGCGCGGTCACATGCAGGTTTTCCAGCCGATACGGCTCGCGTTTTTTGGCCGCAGGCTCCGGCTTCGCTTCGGCGGCGGCAGCGGGCTGCGCCGGCTGATGCCCGAGAATGCCGTCGATGACCTCTCGCACCTTATCCTCCGTAAACGGCTTGATCACATAATGCTTCGCGCCGGCCTTGATCGCATCGAACACCATATTCCGCTGTTCCAGCGAGCTGATCATCACAATCACGGCTTGCGGATCGAACTCCCGCAGCTGCCGCACCGTGTCAATGCCGCTCATGCCGGGCATCTGAATGTCCATCGTCACCAGATCCACGGAACGCTGCTTGTACAGCTCCACCGCCGCGCTGCCGTCCTCGGCCTCGGCAACCACCTGGTGGCCCATTTGGTGCAAAATGTCGCGCAAGCTCCTCCTGATAATGGAAGAATCATCTACAATCATGATATTGGCCATGTACCAATCTCCTCTTTTCCGCAAAACTACACCTTATTGTAGCAAATTTCCCCGGCGAAGAAACCCTTTTTCTCGCAAAAAAACCGGCGGCGACCGGGCGGTGGGCAGCAGCGGCCGCTCCAGCGGCTTCCGCTGCCTGCGCGCGACTTCCCGCGATCGGCGCACGACTTCCGGCGGGCGGTGCACGACTTTCGGCAGGCAGTGCTCGCTGCACGGCGGCTGTCAGATCGGCGGAGGATGCCGGCAACGGCGGACCCCACCGTCGCAAAACCTCCAGGCGACCAGACAGGGCTGACCCCATAGTCATTGTTGGACTTGGAATCCCCCTACTTGGAATCGGAGTTTATCCATAAAAAGGAATTTGCCCATAAAAAATGACCCCATCCTCCACTTAACTGTGGATTTTGGAGCCATTTTGATTGTGGGGTCGTTCCCGTCCCATGCCAACACGTTTGAGACAGCCCGTTATTGTTCGCGCCGGCACGCCAAGCCGGCGCCCGCGCCGCTTACGGGCGGCCACTTTCGGCGGCGGACGGCCGGCGGCCCGTCAATAGCAGCAGCAGCAGCGAAATCGCGATAATCGCCAGCGTCCACGCCCAAGCGAGCGGCATGTTGCCCGCATCGACGGCGACATAGATCGCCGTCGGGATCGTTTGCGTGCGGCCGGGGATGTTGCCGGCAATCATCAGCGTCGCGCCGAACTCGCCAAGCGAGCGGGCAAAACCAAGCACGTAGGCCGCCAGCAGCGAGCGATGGGTCAGCGGCAGCGTGATGTAGCGCAGCACCGCCCATTCCGTTGCGCCGGCCGAGCGGGCCGCTTCCTCCAGCCCGCGGTCGACGGAAGCAAACCCCGTCTTCATCGTCTGGTAGACCAGCGGGAAGGCGACGACAATCGCAGCGACGACCGCCGCCCACCAGGAAAAGACGAGCGGCGCTTGAAACAACGCCTCGATCAGCCGGCCGACCGGGCTGCGCCGGCCGAACACGACGAGCAGCAGAAAGCCAACGACGGTAGGCGGCAGGACCAGCGGCAGCATCAACACGGTTTCCGCCAGCGTCCGGCCGGGAAACCGGCGGCGGTTCAGCAGCCAGGCGGCAGCGGCGCCGAGCACCAGCGCGACTACGCTAGCCAGCAAAGCGACCTGCAGCGACAGCCGAATCGGCGACCAGAATTCATGCGCGCTCATCGCCGGAAGCCTTAGCGGGACACGGAAAAGCCGTATTTTTTGAACACGTCGACCGCGGCCTGCGATTGCAGGTAGGCATACAGATCAGCCGCTTCCTGCGGGTGTTTCGTAGCCTTGACGATGCCAAACGGGTAGACGATCGGCGCATACGTCGCCGGATCGGCTGCAAAAGCCACCTGCACCTTGGTCGAAGTCAACGCATCGGTTTTGTAGACGAACCCGGCGTCGGCGTTGCCTGTCTCCACATATTGCAGCACCTGGCGAACGTCCTTGCCCTGCACGATTTTGGCCTGCAGCGTGTCCCACAGCTGGGCTTTCGTCAGCGCATCCTTGGCGTAGCTGCCGGCCGGCACACTTTCCGGGATGCCGATCGCGATGGCTTTCACCTCCGGCTTCGTCAAATCGGCAAGCGCGGCCGGCACCGTTTTCGCGTCGGTAGGAACGACGATGACCAGCTCGTTTGTCAGCAGTGCGGTTTGCTGCGCCGGATCGATCAACTGCTTGTCGACGAGCGCCTTCATGTTTTTCGCCGCTGCCGAGAGGAACAGATCGGCTGGCGCTCCTTGTTCGATCTGCTGTTGCAGCGCGCCCGATGCACCGAAGTTGAAGCTGATTTTGACCCCGGCATGAGCGGCTTCGTACGCCGTCTCCACCTCTTTGAGCGCATCGGTCAAGCTCGCTGCTGCGGATACCGTCAGTTCCACCGTTTCGGCCGGAGCGCTTGTCGCTGTGGCCGCCGTCGCTGCCGCGGACGGCGAGACGTCCGGGGATGCGGCCGGAGCCGCTCCGCAACCAACGACAACCAAAAGCACAGCACCTAACAACGCAATCAACGCATACATTTTCATCGATTTGACATTCAACATGATTTCCCTCTCCCATTCTGATAATAGATGTTTGTTGCATCGCTCCCGTTGGCGTACCCGCGCGCGCCGCCGCCCTTTGTGCTACAATTAAGCTACATGCCGGCAGCCCACTGCCGCAAGCAAGGAGGGTCCCCCATGTCCAGCGACATTTCCTATACGACCGAAGACATCGCCCGGCTGCTCAAAATATCGAAGCTGACCGTCTATGACCTGATCAAAAAAGGCGAGTTGCCCGCCTACCGCGTTGGCAAGCAGATGCGCGTCGACGCCGACGACCTCGAAGCGTACAAGCTGCGGACCAAAGCCGGCATCGGCGCACCACGCGCCGACGCGGATGCGGCCGGGAGCGCGGCAGCCATTCAGGCAGCCGCGCCTGCGGCCTCGGCGGCTCCGACCGCCCTGCCGGGCGTGCGGCCGCTCGTCATCACCGGCCAGGACATCAGCCTGGACATTCTCGGCAAGCATCTGGAAAAAAACGTACCCGGCTTGCGCCCGCTGCGCGCCCATGCCGGCAGCCTCGACAGCCTGATCGCCATGTATCGCGGAGAAGCCGACATCGTCAGCACCCATCTGCTTGACGGCGATACAGGCGAATACAACGTACCGTATATCCGCAAGCTGCTCGTCGGCTCCTCCTACATGGTCGTCCATCTGCTGTCGCGTACAGCCGGCCTGTACGTGCAAAAAGGCAATCCGCACGGGCTCGCCCATTGGCGCGATCTCGACCGGCCGGGCTTGCGCCTGATCAACCGCGAGAAAGGCTCCGGCGCGCGCGTGCTGCTCGACGAGCAGCTGCGGCTGGCCGGGATCAAGCCGGGCCAGTTGGCCGGCTACGACCGCGAGCAGACGAATCATCTCGGCGTGGCCGTACAGGTCGCTGCCGGCGAAGCCGATGTCGGCGTCGGCATCGAACGGGCGGCGACTCTGGTTGGCGGCGTCGATTTCATCCCGCTGATTCAGGAGCGGTACGATCTGGTTGTGCTCAAGACGCCGGAGACGGCCGCCTGGGTCCCTGCGCTGCTGGCCGTGTTGCGCTCCGCCGAATTTCGCCGCGAGCTGGCGGCGATGTCGGGATACGATCTGACCTTGACCGGCGAAATTTGGCTGGACGTATAGCCGGGGTCCTGCACGGCTTGCGGCCCAAGCTGCGGCTGTGGCGCGACTGCGGCAGCAACCGGCCGCTCCGTCGGCACAAACGCCGATGAACCCAACTAAAACATAACCAAACATAACTAAACCTCACTACTTATAACCAATATAAATCGCAAAACGATAAAATTCAATCCCTCAGATGTGAATTAGATGTGAATTTTCGTCACATTTAGACTCGCTCCATGCCAACCGCGCTGCTTGCGCCGCTCCCGGACGAAGGGCCGCGCACAGCACAAAGGAGCTGTCCGAAAATCCCCATAACCAATGAGCCAGTCCCAAACGATGTAAAAAGATGCCTCCAAAACCACTATAGAAGTGGGCTGGAAGCATCTTTTCATCCTATATAGGGGGCTTAATGGGGACTCCGACATCATTCAACGACTTTCTGGACAAACCCCTTTGTGTCTCCTGGTTATTCCGTTTCTTTCGGGTGCGCTATCTGCACAACGCCGTCAAAATCAAGCAGCCCGACGCGTTTCAATTCGTCGCGGTGAATTTCCGACAGCTCCTCCAGCAACCCCATGCCCATTTCGGTGAGGCAGATGAATGTGCTGCGCTTGTCCTTCGGATTCGGAAACCGCCGGACCATCCCGAACTCCTCGCAGCGCTGAATCAGCTCCACGCAGGCGTGAGGGGTAATCTGCAGACGTTCGGCCAGCTCCGTCGGCGTGGCGTAGTCGCGTTCGGGAAACCCCATGATCGCCAGCATCAGCTGGTGGTATTGCGGCGTCAGCCCCTTGCCCCGCGCAGCCTCTTCGCTAAAGCGAATAAACTTGCGGATGCGGTAGCGGAACATCGCCAATTGTTCATATATATGCTTGGGCAATCTCTCTTTTTCCATATCCAGCTCCTTCCCCATCATCCCGTACTTCTTAGTGTAGGATATTTGCCGCCGCAGGACAATCCTATTTGCCTGGAGGCGCCCATTTGGCCGATTTTCTCTGACCAAACCGACTTTTGTGTAATAATATATAACATTAAAAACCGTAACCGAGCTTCTTTAAGCAAAAATCCACACTTTTATGTTAGATAATATGACACAAACACTTGACTTCGTTCGCACTCCGATATATATTTGATCGTAACTAAACCTCACTCGTTTATTCCAAACCGATTTTACTCGAATTTGACGCCAGCCGCGTCCTACGTTGGTGATTGTGATGACGACCGAACAAATAAAAAGCGTCTGCCCCTATTGCGGGGTCGGCTGCGGCATCGTGCTGGAGGTGTCCGGCGGCCGCATCCGCAAAACGACGGGCGACAAGCAGCATCCGGTCAACCGCGGGCGGCTCTGCACCAAGGGCAGCACCTGCGCTCAGGCGATCGCCGAATCGGGACGGCTGGAGCACGCCTTCCTCCGGCCCGCACGCGGCGCGGCTTTGCGGCAGTTGGCCATGGATGAAGCGATCCGGGAAACGGCCGGACGGCTGCGCACCATTCTCGATGCCCACGGACCCGACGCCTTGGCGTTTTACGTGTCGGGCCAAATGTCGCTGGAAGCGCAATATGTGATCAACAAGCTGGCCAAAGGTTTCATCCGCACAAATCAGATCGAATCGAACTCGCGCCTGTGCATGGCCAGCGCCGGGAGCGGCTACAAGCTGTCGCTGGGCTCCGACGCCCCGCCCGGCTCGTACGACGATATCGACCGGACGAACCTGTTTTTCGTCATCGGAGCGAATATGGCCGATTGCCATCCGATCTTGTATTTGCGCATGATGGACCGCGTGAAAGCCGGAGCGAAGCTGATCGTCGTCGATCCGCGCCGCACGGCGACCGCCGACAAAGCCGATCTGTTCCTGCAGATCAAGCCGGGCGCCGATCTGGCGCTGCTCAACGGCCTGTTGCACCTGCTGCTCCAGAGCGGCCGCACCGACCCGCAATTCATCGCCGATTTCACAGCCGGCTGGGAGAAGATGCCCACGTTCCTCGACGATTATCCGCCGGAGCTGGTCGCCGAGCTGACAGGCCTGCCCGCAGAGGCGATCCGGCAAGCGGCGGCGTGGATCGGCGAAGCGGCGGAATGGATGTCGTGCTGGACGATGGGGCTGAACCAAAGCACGCACGGCACGTGGCACACGAACGCCCTCTGCAATCTGCACCTGGCGACCGGGGCGATTTGCCGGCCGGGCAGCGGCCCGTTTTCGCTGACCGGACAGCCCAATGCGATGGGCGGGCGCGAGATGGGCTATATGGGTCCCGGCCTGCCCGGGCAACGCTCGGTGCTCGTCGAGGAGGAGCGGCATTTCGTCGAGGAGCTGTGGGGCGTGCCGCGCGGCACGCTGCGCACGGAAACCGGCAGCGGCACCGTGGCGCTGTTCCGCGACATGGCGGCCGGGCGGATTAAAGCGTGCTGGATCATCTGCACGAATCCGGCGGCGACGGTGCCGAACCGGCAAACGGTGCTCGACGGTTTGGCAGCGGCAGAATTCGTCGTGGCGCAGGACGCTTTTGCCGACACGGAGACGAATCGCTGCGCCGACATGCTGCTGCCGGGCGCGCTGTGGGCGGAAGCCGAAGGCGTGATGATCAACTCCGAGCGCAACCTGACCTTGATGCAAAAAGCGGTCGAACCGCCCGGCGAAGCGCTGGCGGATTGGCAGATCATCGCCCGCGTGGCGTGCGAAATGGGTTATGCCGACGCGTTTTCCTACGGCTCGGCAGCCGACGTGTACCGGGAAATTCAGCAGGCCTGGAATCCGAAAACCGGCTACGACCTGCGCGGCGCGTCCTACGAGCGGCTGCGCGAAGGCCCGGTGCAATGGCCCTGCCCGCCCGGCAGCGATGAGCGGCGTCATCCGATCCGCTATGTGAACGATGGCGTCAGCCAGCAGCTCCAGACCCACGCCGACGGCAGCCGGCCGCGGCTGGCGTTCGCTACGGCCAGCGGCAAAGCGAATTTCTTTGCTCGCCCCTACCTGCCCCCGGCCGAAATGCCGGACGGCGAATTCCCGTTTGTGCTGAACACGGGCCGGCTGCAGCATCAATGGCATACGTTGACCAAAACCGGCAAAATCCCGACGCTGAACAAGCTGAACCCCGGCCCGTTCATCGAAATTCACCCCGAAGACGCCGCAGCGCTGGGGATCGTCGACCAGACGGCGGTCGAAATCCGCTCCCGGCGCGGGCGAGCCGTGCTGCCCGCCGTGCTGAGCGACCGGGTGCGCCCCGGAACGGCGTTTGCGCCATTTCACTGGAACGACGTCTTCGGCGCAGATCTGGCCGTAAATGCCGTGACCAGCGACGCCGTCGATCCGATTTCGCTCCAGCCGGAGCTGAAATTTTGCGCCGTGGCGCTCACGCCCGTACCGGTGGCGGTTGCTGGCGATCCGCGCGACCCGCGCCCGGCCACGGCTTCCCGCATGGCCGACGCCGACCCGAACCAAACCGCAGACCCTGTGCCGCGCCTGCCGGCTTATGCCGGCGTATCAGGCACGCCGCAATTCCAGAAGGAGGACCTGTATATGACGAAAGTGGATACGCTTGCCACCATGCTCGGCATCGAATCGTCGTCCGGCTTGACGCTGGACAGCCATGAAAAGCTGTATATCGCCGGATTCATTACCAGCTTGCGCACCGATGAATCGCACACCGCCGCCGGCGTTCCGGTCCTGCCTCCCTCTGCGCCGCTGGCGCCGTCCAAGCGCTTTTGGCTGGACGGCGTATTGGCCGGGATGTTCTCGCGCACCTACCTGCCGCAAGCGGCGGCGGCGGAAATCGCAGCAGCACCGCCAGTGGCACCGCCAGTTGCGCCAGTTGCGCCAGTTGCGCCAGCAGCGCCGCCGGCCGGCGCGACGCAGCCCGCGCTTGCGCCCGCGACGCCGAACAGCCCGGCGACCATCGACGCTTCCCCGGCGGCCCGGCCGGCCCATCAAGCGACGATTGTCTGGGCTTCGCAGACCGGCAACGCCGAAGGCGCGGCGCTGGAATGCGCGAAGCGGCTGCAAGCCGCCGGCCACGACGTCCGCGTGCTCGCGATGGACGCTTATCCGCTGGCCGAGCTGGCCGCAGAGCGGGCGCTGCTGCTCGTCGCGAGCACGTTCGGCGCGGGCGACCCGCCGGATAACGGCGCCGCGTTCTGGCAGCAGCTGCAAGCCGCCAGCGCGCCGCGCCTGAATGGGCTGCGCTTTGCCGTACTCGGCCTCGGCGACTCCAGCTACGAGCAGTTTTGCGGCTTCGCCCGCCGGCTGGAGGAGCGCCTGGCCGAGTTGGGCGCGCGCGCCTTCGTGCCGCGCACCGACTGCGACACGGACTTTCAAGAGCCGGCCGCGGCCTGGACCGGCGCCGTGCACACGGCGCTGCTGGCCGAACGCGAGCGGGAATCCGCCGCCAGCGACGGGCCGGCCCCCGGCTACGACCGCAAGCAGCCGCTGCCGGCGCGGCTGCTTGCCGCCCGCCGCTTGAACGGCTCTGGGTCGGAGAAAGATACGCGCCACTATGTCCTCGACCTTACATCCAGCGGGCTGCACTACGAAGCCGGCGACGCGCTTGGCGTCTGGCCGGTGAACTGCCCCGAGCTGGTCGAAACGATCGTAAACGCGGTCGGGCTGGCCCCGGGCGCGCCTGTCGAGGTCAAAGGCGCAACGATGGCGATCTCCGAGGCGCTGCTGCGCCACTACGAAATCGGCCGCATCACCCCCGCGCATCTGCAATTCGTGCAGCAACGCGCGCAAAACGCTGAATTCGACTGCCTGCTGCAGCCCGACAACAAAGCGGAACTGAAACGCTGGCTGTGGGACCGGCAGCTGGCCGACCTGCTGCTGGCGTTCCCGGTCACGGCCAACGCCGGCGAGCTGCTTGCTGCGCTTAAGCCTTTGCAGCCGCGGCTTTATTCGATTTCCTCCAGCAGCAAATCTCATCCGGGCGAAGCGCATATCACCGTCTCGACCGTGCGCTACAGCTGCAACGGAGCGGCGCGCGCCGGCGTCTGCTCGGGCTTCCTCGCCGACCGGGCCACGCCGGAAACGGAAATCGCCGTTTTTGTGCAGCGCACCTCCGGCTTCCGTCCGCCGGCCGACCCCGACGCGCCGATGATCATGGTCGGACCGGGCACCGGCATCGGGCCGTTTCGCGGCTTCCTGCAAGAGCGCAAGGCGACGGGCGCGCGCGGGAAAAACTGGCTGTTTTTCGGCGAACAACGCGCCGCTTGCGATTTTTATTTTCAGGAGGAACTGACCGCCTGGCAACGTGAAGGCCATCTGCACCGGCTGGACACGGCGTTCTCCCGCGACCAGGAGGACAAAACCTATGTGCAGCACCGCATGCTGGAGCATGGTGTCGAGCTGTGGCGCTGGCTGCAGGATGGCGCGCATTTCTACGTATGCGGCGACGCGTCGGCGATGGCCAAGGAAGTTGAAGCCGCGCTCAAAACGATCATTCGCCAGCATGGCGGCTTAAGCGCCGACGAAACGAACGCCTATGTCAAAGCAATGGGCCGCGAAAAGCGTTACGCCCGCGATGTGTACTAATGTAACGGCTGCGCCCCCGCGCTGGCCGCCGCAAGCTCCCGCAGCGCCAATAAAGCGCGGGGAGCTTTTTTCATCCACGCCAAAAAACGCCGGGACTCCGGCGCTTCCAGCTTGCATTGGAATGATTCGCAACTACCCTCAATCTCCCCCCGCCCCGGCTTCACCCCAGCTCCTTCACCATCAGCACATGAATATCGATCAGCTCATACCCCAATGCCTTGTACAAAGCCAAAGCCGGCGCATTGCCGGCTACGACGCCTAACGTCGCTTCCTTTTTATGCCGGTGGTCCCGCAAAAACTGCAACGCCTCGACGATCACGGCTTGCGCCACGCCTTTGCGCCTCCACGCCGGATGCGTAAAAATTTGTTCGGTTGCGCTTCGCTCCTCGCCCAATCCCCACGTCATGCAGCTGCCGACCGGCTCGCCTCCCGCAAACGCGGTAAACGTGTCCCATTCGGGACCGCCCCTGAACCAGTTCAAGCGGGCCTGGCTCCAGGATTCTCCGCTGCCGCCGGCCTTTTCGGCCTGCAAATACAGCGCCTGCTCCTGTTCGGTGTCCATCGCCCAACGCCGGATCGCGATGCCGTCGGGAACGGCCGGCTCCGGCAGTGGCTTGGTCAAATCCCGCCTCATGATGAAATAGCTCAACTCGTGGTAAAAGCCCTGCGACAGCAAAAAGTCGATCTGCTGCAAGTCATCGCGCGCACACGCATGACCGATTTGCAACCGCTTGGCCGGATAGGCCCGCTTGATCTGATGCGCCCTGTCGACAATTCGCGCAAACAGCGCCGCTTCTGCCTCCTCATGACCAGCGGAAGCGATATCGAATAAAAATCGATGCACATATGCGGGCGCCTGGCCCTCCCGGTCCAAATATTCGCACGAATCGGTCGGTTCCAGATGACCGGAGGCGACAACCTTGCCGTCCAGCTCGGCGCAAAACATATTTTCCGGCCGGTAATCGGCATTGTACAGATACGCAAGGTGAAACAGGAAATGAAATGCCGCAATATCCTGGGCGTCTTTATTTTCATAATTGCGAATGATGAATCCCATAAACAAACTCCTCCGCCGTTGATTGACAGCCCTATCATAACATGCAAACCAACAGGAATCAGGGTAATAAACAAGCATAATGAAACGATCCGGCAGGGATTGTCCCCAATCGTATGGAATAAACTACATGATGCTGCTGGATTCGGAAAATTTCTGCAAAAAAGGATGAAATGATGAGAGAATCGATGCCCGCCAAAAAACAACCCGCCTTGGCCGTCGAACCGGCGCAGGATCAAAAGGCCGCCGCCGAAACGCGGACATCGGTCTCTTCCTCGGCAGGCAGCGGAGCTGCCGCTGGAGCCGCTGGAGCCGGCGCTTCCCTGTTTGGCGCCTACACGCCCGTGCAATTGCAGCGGATGTACGGCAACCGCGCCGTATCGCAAATGCTGCAGCGGCGGTTTACGCCGATGACGACGCCAGCCATTCAGCGGGTGGCCTATCACAGGATCAATTATGATCAAGAAAACGTACAATCGGTGGATGGCGCCGAGGCGATGGACTGGGGAACATTTCAACAAAACTATGCTGAGCTGTACGGGATGCTGGACGCCGGAAGCATCGTCAAGCTGACGGACAACAAAAGCACAGCGTTGGTCTTTGACAGCAACGACGCTCTGATGGCTGCTTACAAGCTTGTCGGCGGTCATTGGGTAGAAGACAACAACGCCTACAACCCGGAGGAAATCGATTATACGCTCGACCGGGCGATGCCGGAGAACGAAGACGATCTGGAGATCGCCAGTTTGCTGAAAGCTCGAGTCGGCGATGAGGATGCCGTTAACGCTGCGCTGCCGCAGTTGTACAACAAAATCGCCGATTTGCCCGATATCAAACGGGCGATCGACAACATGCCGGCAGCCTCCACCCCTTATGAATGGAACGTGCTGATGACCCGGCTGATCACCAACCCTTCCCGGAAGACGATTGCCGATGTGATGGAGGCGGGCGGCGCGCATTTCAGCGCAAACGCCCTGCTGAACACGCTAACTATCGCCGGCAACGGCGCAGCGTTTCGCGTTCAGACCGCCGCCGGCTGGGGCAACGCCGATGAATATTTGACCTATGCCAATCACATGCAAATTTCGCCCCAAAGCCCGCCGGCCCATCTGCTGGCCACGCAGCTCGCTGGTGCGGTCGCTGCCGGAGCCGCGATCGTCTGGTCGCGCTACCAGGCCGACGTCCATTACAACGGCGGCAACTTCCAGCTTGCCGAACCGCGGACCGGTTTCCTGCGCGCCGTTGTTGGCGGCGTCACCATCGATATTCACGCCCATTGGCACCGCGTAGCGGCCCAGGGGCAAACGCCGGGTCAGGTTGTATCCATGCACGTCCAGTTCGCCGGACAAAACGGGCTGGAAATCAATCAATGGGCGCATCTGAACACGCTCACAAACGAAGTCGTCAACCAGTTCAACACAGCGGCCGGCGGCAACCAGCCATCGGGTCCGGGCGGCGCCGGCGTGCTTGTCCTTACGTGAACCGCCCAATGGCCGACAAGCAGATGCACCACACATGAAGCAGCCCTGGATATGAAAAAGCGCGAGTTGGAAGGTTATGCCCTCCATCCTCGCGCTTTTTGATTGGGAAGCTCCTCACAAGGCGGGAGCTCTCTTATTGCTGCTTTTATTGATACACGTTCAACTCGTTGATCGACCACCAACTCGAAGCGCTGCCGGTTTGCACCACTTTGATGTAACGCGCCGATTGGGTTGCGAAGTCAACCGTGATCACAGGCGTGCTGCCCGTGCCGCTCGCTACTGCGCTGCCCCAGTTTGTGCCGTCGTTGGACACGAATACCTGGTAGCCACGCGCGTAGTCGCCGGCTGCGTTCGTGGAGTCCATCACGATGCGTCGGAAGCTTTGGGCCGCTTGCATGTCAACGACGAGGTATTGGCCGTTCGTCATCGCTGCGCCGGTGCTCCAACGTGTCGTCATGACGCCGTCCAGCAGGTTCGCTGGCACGTCGCCGCTGGTCGGATTGGACGAAGCGGTCCAACCGGTGCGCGACAGCGCCGTGTACGTGCCGCCTCCGCCGCCCGCTTGCGTTGTCGCGCTCGCTGCTGCGCTGGCTGCGGAAACGTTGCCCGCTGAGTCTTTCGCTTTGACCGTGTAGCTGTAAGCGGTCGAAGCGCTCAGACCCGTATCGCTGTACGTCGTCGAAGCGGTGGAACCAACCAGCGTGCCGCCACGGTACACATCATAACCTGTTACGCCGACATTATCGGTCGAAGCCGTCCAACTCAAGTTGATTTGGCTGCTCGATGTTGCCGTTGCCGTCAGGCCGGTTGGCGCGCTTGGCGCTTGCGTATCACTGCCACCGCCACCACCGCCGCCATTGGAGTAGACGTTAAATTCATTGATCGACCACCAGCTCGAAGATGTGCCGGTTTGCAGCACTTTGATGTAGCGTGCCGATTGGGCGGCAAAATCAACTGTAATCACAGCCGCGTTGCCCGTGCCGGTGGCTACCGCGCTGCCCCAGTTTGTGCCATCGTTGGACACGTACACTTGGTAGCCGCGCGCGTAGTCATTCGCCGCATTTGTCGAGTCCATCACGATCCGGTTGAAGCTTTGCGCCGCTTTCATATCGACAACAAGGTATTGGCCGTTTGTCATCGCTGCGCCGGTGCTCCAGCGTGTCGTCATGACGCCGTCCAGCAGGTTGGCCGGCACATCGCCGCTGGTCGGATTGGACGTAGCCGTCCAGCCGGTGCGCGACAGCGCCGTGTACGTGCCGCCACCGGCTTGCGTCGTGGCGCTGGCCGCTGCGCTCGCTGCCGATACATTGCCCGCTGCATCTTTTGCTTTCACCGTGTAGCTGTAAGCAGTCGAAGCAGTCAAGCCGGTATCGCTGTAAGAAGTCGTTGCGCTGGAGCCGACCAACGCGCCGCCACGATATACATCGTAGCCCGTTACGCCAACGTTGTCCGTCGAAGCCGTCCAACTCAGATTGATTTGGCTGCTCGATGTAGCCGTTGCCGTCAAGCCGGTTGGCGTGCTTGGCGCTTGCGTGTCGCCGCCGCCCGGCGTGCCGTTGTAGTAAACGTTAAACTCGGCTACCGACCACCAGTTAGGCGAGGTGCCGGTTTGCACGACCTTGATATAACGGGCGTTTTGCACGGCGAAATCGACGGTAATCGCTTGCGTGTTGCCTGTGCCGCTCGCCACCGCGCTGCCCCAGTTCGTGCCGTCGCCGGAGACGAACACCTGATAGCCGCGGGCGTAATCGTCGGAAGCCGCATCCAGCACGACCCGATTGAATGTTTTCGTCGCTTTCATATCGACGGTAAACGATTGGCCGTTCACCATCGCCGTTCCGCTGCTCCAGCGCGTCGCTGTGTTGCCGTCGAGCATGTTGCCCGGCGCGTCGCCGCTGGTCGGGTTCGACGTCGCCGTCCAGCCCGTGCGGCTCAAGGCCGTGTACACGCCCAACGTCGTGGCGCTGGCCGTATTGCTCGCCGCCGAAGCGTTGCCGGCGATGTCGCGCGCTTTGACCGTATAGCTGTAGGCGGTCAGCGGCGATAAACCCGTGTCGCTGAACGTCGTGCCGATCGACGAGCCGACCTTCGCGCCGTTGCGGTAAATGTCATAACCGGCTACGCCGATGTTGTCGGTCGAGGCGTTCCAGGCCAGATCGATCTGGCTGCTCGACGCCGTTGTCGCGGTCAAGCCGCCCGGTGCGCTTGGCGCCTGCGTATCGCCCCCGCCGTTGACCAGCGGATTGACCTTGACCAGCGAATGCGCCGCTACCGTCGCCGAGCCGGTTACGCCGGACGCGTTGCGGAATTGCACCGTGATCGCCGCATCGGTCGGGTTCCAGATGTGCGCCGTATATTGGTTGCCTTTCTTGTACACGCCGACCGACGACCAGTTATCGGCCCAGATGTCGGTGGTGCGGTTGCCGTAGCTGGCGGCGTTGTGCACGAACCAATACGTGTTGAACACCTCGTTGAGCTGCATGATCGACGGGTTCCATTTGTTGATCACGGCCTGCGGGTCGCTGAGCGCCTCGAACGACCAGATGATATGCTCCCAGCCGACCTCCGGCCCGCCGTTGTCCTGGAGGAACGCCGCGTACAAATCGGCGGCCTTCTGCGGATTTTTACCGAAATAGGTCATCCATTCCGCCGTCGGCAGCCAGTGGATTCCGTAGATGTTCACCGGCGCCCCGGAGAAATAGGTGCCAAACACGTAAGCGCTGCCCCATACTTGACCGGCTACGCCATGCTGGTATTCGGGAATCCAGTTGTCATGATCATAGTTGAACCAATATTGCTCAATCGACTTGAGCTCGGTTGTAAACACCCAGGCCGCTGCGTCGCGGATCGCGTTGTTGCCAGTCACCACGCCCCACAGATAAGCGCCGGCGTAGCCGTCGAGCGATTCGCCCGCCGCTTCCTGGTTGTTGCCGCTGTTGTTGTCGGCATAACCGCCGGCCCAGGAATGGCCTTCGTACGGATCAAAGCTGCGCATCCACGGATACATCGAATCCGTGCGCGACGGGTTGGCATAATCGCGGATCAGCTGTTCAACCATGCCGCCGTAGTTGTTTTTGAAATTGCTGTCGTAAGCAGCAAGCACGGCCGAAGCGTAAGCGAAATAGCCGTACGTATAGTGGTGGTCGGTTATGCCCGTATTAATGCCCCAGCCGGCCGCCCACGGATAAATCGAACCCCAATCGGGCGAATAGTGGAAGTAGAACGTATGCAGCGCGTCATTCGCGGAATACGTGTACCAGTTGGTCAACACGGTGCGCAGGACGTTCAGATAGTTGTCCCGGCGCGTGTAGTCGCCGAGCTGGTCGGCAATCAGCGCCGCCATCGCCGTCGGATGCAGCACCTTGCCCTGCCAATACGGGTCCTGGTTCATCAAACCGCCCGTATTCGCCAGCTCTGTATCCAGATAGGTCAAATACGATTTCAACGCCGCCTGCGAATAGCTCGAGTCGTTGGGCTCGACCATCTGCGGGATAATGCCGTTGAACTTGTCGGCCGTCGTAAACGTGTTGCCCTCATGCACCTTGAGCAAACCGCGGATCGACGCGTACGTGCGGCCGCTGGTCGACGAGTTCGACACCTTCCATTGGTGCGGCAGCATCGCCATCAGCGTATCGGCCGAAAAACCGGAGCGCTTGAGTTGGGTAACGGAATTGAAGTTCGTCGTCACGCTCTCCTGGGATACGTCGTAGTTGTAGCTGACCTGCGTGTTCGTCACGAAGGCGTAGCCGTGCTGGTAGTAGTAGTTCAAGTCGCCATTGGACGGGATCGTCGCAATCGACAAGTAGTTTTGGCTGCTGCCCAGCTTCATCTTGATTTTATTGCCCGCTTTGGTGAAAACGGTGCCCGGAGGCGCAACGACGGCGTACGAACGCACGAAGGTGTGCGGCGTCGCAGCATTGTCGGTGTTCGTAATTTGCACGCCGATATGGTCGGTCGTGACACTGGAACCGTCAGTCGTCAACATGCTGTTGTTGGCATCGTCGAAAATTTTCGTAATGCCGAGCGAATAAATTTCCGGCGAATCGGGATCGGCGAACGTGTTATACACGTACGGCGAACCTTTGACGAACGTCGTTTTCATTTTCGCCGTGGCGTCGTCGCTCATGATCACGTTGACCGAATAGTCGCCGTAGCCGTCGACCTTCGTTTCGATCGCCGACGTATTTGGCATGTTGTTCGCCATCAGGTACATATCCGGCTCGCCGTCGGCATTGACTGCGCCGCCGTCGCCGTTGATATAGCCGGCGCCCGGATTCATCAGGCCCAATCCGTTCTCGGTATATTTGTTTTTGAGCGGCAGCGTAATAATGCCCGTGCTGTTGCCAAGGTGGGCGATCAGCAGGTTCTGCCACCAGTCGTTGGACGGAATCGGTCCGGTGACGTTCGCGGTTTTGTTTTTCGGATAGACCGCTTCGAGCTGCGTAATATCGTTGATTTCATAGCTGCCCGAACCCACGTTGACGGTCGATACCGCCGGGATCGTCGGAATCGAATAGCTTGGCTGCGGATCGCCGCTTTGGTACGGGTAAACCTCCATCTCCCACAGCGAGTAGCCGTAGCCGCTGCCCCGGCCGTAGCCGTTCATCCGCACGTAGCGGCCGCTGGCGTACAGCGGAATTTCATCCGTGCCGCCCGAGCCGTGCAGCTGCCGGTACACCGTCGTCCAGGTCGTCGCGTTGTTCGACACCTGGATGTCGTAGGCCCGGCCGAACGCCGCTTCCCAGCGCAGCACAACCTTGCCGATCTGCGTCGTCTGCCCAAGGTCGACATACACCCACTCGGCATCGGTTTGCAGCGACGACCAGCGCGTGCCGCGGTCGCCGTCGGTCAACCCGGCCTTGGCGTAGTCCTTGGCCGGCAGCCCGGCGAAGTTCGGGTCCTGGTTCTGCTCCGACGATGCCGTCACCGGCTTGTTCAGCGCGACGCTCACGACCGGCGGCTTCGGCGGCTGGTTATACCCGCCCGTGCCAAACACCTTAAATTCGTAAATGGAGACGCCGTAGCCCGTCAGCGCCCGCTCGACGCTGTACATACGGACGTAACGCCCGGTGCCGGTCACGTTGACATCGGTCGTGCCGCCGCCAAAATTCGTATTCGTATAAATGGGCGTCCATGTATATTCATCGTTGGAAACCTGAATCTGGAAATTTTTCGAATACGCGCTTTCCCAATTGATCGTGACGTGCGTGATCGACGCCGTGGCGCCCAGATCGACGTACACCCACTGCGGGTCCTGACCCTGGGCCGATTCCCAACGGGTGATCGGATCGCCGTCGACGGCCAGCGGGCCGGATACGCCGCCGTTGTTCGACGAAACATAAACCGGCCGATTCTGCGAAAGCAGATACGGGTCGGCGGCAGACGCCTCTTGCACCTGCACCGCGCCGACCATCCCGATGACGAGCGATAACGCCGTCATCCATTTGAACATTTTGTTGCGCCAGCTTGATTGCTTGCTTGCCATTATTGTACCTCCGTTCGATTCGTTTCGGCTGGAAGCCCTTGCCGGGCCGCCTTGCGTTTACCGGGCCGAAATACGTTTCGGCCCTCCTCCTTTCCCCGCTGAAATGGATTACATTCCTAGCGTAAAGGAGCGGCGGCGAATCGCGTAGATACAATAATTTGTGATTATGGCAATTTATTAGGCATTTTTATTTTTTCAGCACGCTGCGATACCAGTCGTTGACCTCGCGCGTAATCTGGTCGCCGCCCAACTCGCGCCATCTGGCGGCAAAGGCGTCGAACGCTTCGATCGGCGTGCGGCCGTAAATCATGTTCGTATACGTCTGCACCTCCATCTGGTGCAAGAGGTCGAGCTTGGACGTCATCGTTGGCGTGCTGGCGCCGACAAAATAATCGGGATAGCGAATACGCGCCCGCTCGTAATCGGCGACAATCGCCGCCGCTTCGATTTCCTCGCGCGTGCGGTATTGCTGCGTCTGGATTTCAAACGGCGTCTTGGCCTGACCGTTTTTGAGCTTGAGCAAGGTATCGATCATCAGATCCGGCAGCCGCGCGCCGTCCCAGTTCAGCGAATAGGCCAGCGGATTGAGCAAATTAAGCGATTTGTCGCGCGACGGATACCCGTTGATCCGCTTCCAGTCGTACCCTTCGGCAAAACCATTTTCGAACTCGGAGCCGGTCTGCGGGTTGGCGAAATGATCGAGCATATAGTTGTAATAGATCAAATAAGCTTCGGGATGCTCGCTGATCTTATTGATCAGCTCGTAGCCGTTGACCATGTTGTTCAAATAACCCGCGCGCACGCCGCGCTTGCCGTCCGGTCCGGCCGGCACCGGGTACGCCTTGTATTCGGCCCCGGGCACGTTGGTCTTGAGCTGGCTAAGCGGCCAGTCGGCCAGCCAGTGCGGACCTGCGACAATGCCGGCCTTGCCCAACGTAAACAACTCGGCGGCTTTCGTCTCGTCCCAGACGACGGCGTCGGCGGCGATATAACGCTTGTCGACCCAACTGCGCAGCTTGGCGAGCGCCAGCTTGTTGCCCGGATCGATCGAGCCGTAAGTCAACTGCCCGCCGCTCAAGTTCCACTGGCGCGGCACAGCGCCGTAAGCGCCGAACAACCAGCTCAAATCGGCGATCCACGTGTTGACCTTGTCGCGCAGCGTCACGGCGATGCCGTACGTATCATCGACGCCGTTGCCGTCGGGATCGTCGTGCACGAAGGCGTCCATAATCTTCTCCAGATCGTCGACCGTCTGCGGCGCGGATAGGCCAAGCTTGCGCATCCAATCCTCGCGAATCCACAACACCGGCTCGACATTATACGTATAGTCGAATACGGGCAGCGCCCACTTCTTGCCGTTTTTCGTGACGGAATACCACATCTCCGGGTATTTGGCGGCCAGCTTTTTCCACGTATCGTTGGCATAGCGGTCAAACAGCTCATCCACCGGCATAAAGCGGCCGGAATCGATCAATTCGTTCAAATCGTTCAGCGTATCGCGGTACGGGACGACGTCCGGCAGCATCCCCTCGGAGGACAAGCTGAGCTTGAGCTTCGTTTTGTAATTATCGTTCGTATTGTCGACGACCCACAACGTCTTGAGCTCGATGCCCAGTGTTTTCTTCGACCAGCGGTTGAAGACGTTATCGTCCCAGTCCTCGCCGGGCGCAAACCGCTCCTGCGTGTTGTTGACGACCCGCGTCACCGTAATCGGCGGATCGTACGGAATGCCTCCAGCCGCTGCCGACTTACCGCCGGCTACTACGTCGCCCACAGCGGGTTTGCACCCGCTTGCCGTTACCGTCAGCAGCAACGCGCCGGCTGCCGCTCCCCACATCCGCTTGTTCGTACTCATGACCATCCTCCATTCGGACACGTGATGACGATTGTGATGTCTTCAACTTTCCCTGTATTCCTGCGGAGTGACGCCAAAATACTTCTTGAAAATCCGTATAAAATAAGGCGTATTGGCGATGCCGACCTGCTCGCCCACCTCGTAAATCCGCATATCGGCCGCATTTTTCAGCAGAAACGCCGCCTTCTCCATACGGATGCGGTGAATGTATTGGCTGACGCCTTCGCCGGTTTCCATCTTGTAAATTTTCGACAGATGGGTCGGGTGCATGTACGCGTGCCGCGCCAGCGTGTTCAGCGACACGTCGCCGGTCAAATGCTTGTCGATAAACTGCTGCACCTTCTGAATGATCGATTTGCGCGATATTTTCATCTCGGCGATCACGCTGTCGCGCAGCGTGTAGAGGATCTCGAACGCCCAGCGGCGCAGCCGCTCGATCGAATCGATCCGGTTGTCCGGGCCGGCCTCCAGCATGTTGTCGACACTGAGCACCGGCTGGTTGTTTTTATGACACAAATAAATGAACGTCGATTGCAGATGGAAGTAGACCTCCATCACATGCTCCTGCGTCTGGAACGGCTTCTGGCCGAGTTCGGCAAACACCTCGCTCAGTTTGGCCTCGGCGTCTTCCCAACGTCCCGCTTCCAATAAATGCATCAGGCTCGGCGGCTCGTACAGCCGGGTTAACGCCTGAATGTCGGTCAGCTCCGGCGCGGCCTCCATAATTTTCAGGAAAAAATGCTTGTCGCCGCCGACTTTTTGCCGGAACGCGCTCAAGATTTCCTTGTACGACGCCGACAACTGCTCGGGGAATCGTCCCCACTTGCCCAGCGCCAGCGAAATTTCGCCCTTGAGAAACACCTTGGCGTTATGCTGCAGCCGCAGCGCCGTCCGCTCGGCCAACTGCTGGCGAGCTTCAAGCGGGTCCATCCCCGGCATGGGCTCCGGCCCAAACGGCTCCTTCGGCGTCAGCACAAACACCAGATAGCCGTGCACATCGCGCGTATACCAGAAATGGAAATGCGACTTGCCCAGCTCATTGGCGATATTGCCCAGCGCAAACTCGGCCAAATCCGGCTTGAACCGCTCGAACCCGTCTTCGAGCCGGGCCAACATCAGCATATACGGCGCGCCGAAGTGAAGCGGCAGGTTCAGATGTTTGCTGCGGGCCAGCCATCGCTCCTCGCTGTAGGTCTGCACGTGCAGCAGCTCGTCGAGCAGATTGCTTTTGAGCAGCGGCAAGTTCTCGCGGAATACTTGCATGCTGCTTTCAAAGGAAGCCACCTGCTCCCACTCCTGGCGAATCACCTCGACCGACTGCTGGACGGTGCGCAGCAAATCCTCGTCGCACACCGGCTTGAGCAAATAATCAAACGACTGGTATTGCATCGCCTGCTGGGCGTATTCAAAATCGGCATAACCCGACAAAATAATGCATTTCGTCTTCGCCCATACTTTGCGGATTTCGCGAATCAGCTCCAGGCCCGACATTTCCGGCATGCGGATATCGGTGATCACAACATCGATCGATTGCTCGCTCATCACATGCAGCGCTTCCTTGCCCGAATAAGCCTTAAACACCTGGCCGATGCCAACCGTATCCCAGGGAATGGTTTCCACCAGGCTTTCCACCCAATGCGCCTCGTCATCCACGACTAACAGCTGCAGCATAGTGATCCCTCTCCTTACGTATGTCATCTTTACGATTCCCCGGCGCTCCAGAGCAGCGTCACCCGCAAGCCGCCAAGCTCCGAAGGCCCGATGACGGCTTCGGCCTGCTCGCCGAAATGCAGCTTGATCCGCTGGTGCACGTTCCACAACCCGCAGCCGATCTCTTCCTGCAGCGGCAGCTTCATCTTTTGCTCCAATTCCACGCGCTGCTCCTCGCCAAGTCCCTTGCCGTCATCCTCGACGTACAACATCACCTCGCCGTCCTCCAGCCTGCCGCAAATGCGGATAAAGCCGGCCTCCAGTTTGCTTTGCACCCCGTGAATGATCGCGTTTTCGACGATCGGCTGGAGCAGCAGCCGCGGCAGTTGGATGTCCAGCATGTCGTCCGGCACATCGATTTCGTAGTGCACCCGCTCCTGGCGCAGCTTCTGGATTTCCAGATAATGCGTGACCAGCTTAAGCTCCTCCTTGAGCGAGGCGGTTGGCTTCTCCAGCCGGGTCGTGTAGCGGTAATATTGGCTTAAATTTTGCGCCATCGAAATCACGGCATCCTGATGCTTCAATTTGCTCATATTAATGATGAAACCCATGCAATTATAAATGAAATGCGGGTTGATCTGCGACTGCAAATGTTTGAGCGTCGCTTCGCGCGCGTGCAGCTTCTCGTGAAACACCCGCTCGATCAGCTCCTGAATGCGCTCGGCCATATCGTTAAAGCGCTGGTTCAGGAAATGAAATTCGTCGCGCTTCTTCGTCGCCAGCCGCACGGCGTAATCGCCGGACTGGATTTTCTTCAAGCCGCGGATCAGCTTGTCGAGCGGAATTTGCACCTGGCGGTAGAGCACGAAAGCGGCCGCGAAGCTGAGCAGTGTGATGAACCCGATGAACAGCAGGAACAGGTTGCGGCTTTGGTGAATCGGCTTCAAAATTTTTTCCACCGGCGTAATATTCAGCGCGTACCACTGGATGCTCGGGATGTGGACGTACGCGATTTCGTACGATTGGCCGCCCAGCTCGGCGGTAAACGTGCCGCTGCCTTCAAGCAGCGGGCTGTGCTCGCCCATCCATGCCAAAAACTGCTGCTTTAATTCGGGACTCAAGCTGCGATTGGCGATCATATCGCCGCCGTAGCGGTACAACACCGGCTCGTCCACGCTCATCTGCTTGAAATGGTCAAGCAACTGCACAAGCGGCTGCTCGGTAAAGCGCAGCTCGACGACGAGATTGGCCATGGCGTACGCTTCCTTGTTTTCCGGCAGGTAGGCGTACCAATGAAAATCCGTGCCGGAACCCGCGCCGATATTCGGGCCGGAAATCCACACCGAACGCACGTTGTTGCGCAGCACCCCCTCGTCGTACATCCGCGACGGATCGTTGGAAATGACCTCATGCGCGACATTGGAGAAAATCGAAATGTTCACCGGCCAATTGACGGAAAACGCTAGCAGCTTCAGCTTCTGGATGATCGCCGCTTTATTGCGAGCGTTTTCATAAGAATCGTTGCTGAAAGAGTAGCCCATGAACTGCTGCACGTTCGGGTCTTCGGTCAACGTCAGCCCCGCGAGCGTAATTTGCTTGACTTGGGAATCGATTTCATTGGCAAAATACATCAGCCGGTTCATGTTCGTCAGATGAATGTGCTCCTCGATGACCGCGGTGTTCGTCTGCACCGAATACGCGTACATGCCGACAATCGGAAAAATCAACAGGCACAGCACATAAATCATTTTGCGAAAAATGCTCATTTTGATCATATTGTCTCCTGCAGGTTGGGACTCCGATTTGCTATAGACAAACTTCGACAGTGAGCGCCGCGATTCCTCTTTATCGCTCGCAAATCACGCAACCTGACGACTGGAGCGCCGCTTGCGCCGCCTCCTCTTTATCTGCCAGACAAAAAGCCGCCCCGCGGCAGCTTTCACTGCTTGCGGGACAGCCTGTGCAACACCTGTTTGCGTTATTTCGCGCCGCCTTCGGCCAGAATCGTCTCCCAGATCGCGCCCTTGCCGTACAGCTCCTTGTTCACCTGCGACCAGCCGCCAAGATAAGCGATGTCGAACAACCCTTCCGGCGTCTTGTAGTTGGCTGCGTATTGCTTGGCGACGTCGGGATCGACGGAGCGGAAGCCTTTGTCGGCAAACACCTTCTGCGCCTCCGGGCTCCAGAGGAAGTCGAGGAACGCTTCAACCGCTGCGCGGTTGCCGTGCTTGTCGACGTATTTGTCGACCAGCGCCACCGGATTTTCGATCGATGTCGTATATTTCGGCACGACCTCCTCGTATTTCTGGCCGGCTTTGATGCGGGCGATCAGCTCGTTTTCGTAGGTGACGATCGCGTCGCCCACGCCTTTGTCGAATGTGGTGAGCGAGTCGGCGCCGCTTTTGTCCAGCACTTTAATGTTTTTGTATACCTGGGCGACGAGGTCTTTCGCTTTGGCCGGGTCTTTGGCCCCGGCTTCTTCGGAAATTTTCAAACCTGCGCCGTAGATCGCATTGATATCCCATTTCGCGCCGCCGGATGTGCTTGGGTTCGGAATCAGCACCTCAACGCCGGGTTTGGTCAAGTCGCTCCAATCGTGAACTTGCTTCGGATTGCCTTCGCGGACGCCGATCGCGGCGATCGAGCCGGTGATCATGCCGCCGTGCGGCTTGCTTTTCCAATCGTTCGTAATCAGGCCCTTGTCGACGATTTTCTGAATGTCGCCTTCCAGCGAAAGCGGCGCGATATCGGCTTCAAAACCTTGGATGATCGCCGTCGCCTGCGAACCCGACGCCTGGTACGACTCCTTGAACTCGACGGTTTGCCCGGTTTTCTGCTTCCACTGCTCTTTGAACAATGGCAGGATGCTGTCGAAGGAATCTTTCAAAATCGAATAGGCGCCGATGGAAATGGTCACGGTGCCGCCGGCATTGGCCGCCGGTGCCGCGGATGCGGACGTGGTTGCCGCGGCCGCCGGCGACGAGCTGGCGCTGTTGCCGGATGCGCAGCCGGTGAGCGCCAGGCTGACGGTCAGGATCGCGGCGCTGAGCGCGCCGAAGGTGCGTTTGGGTTGTGTGCGAACGATTTTCATAGAAAAAGCTCCCCTTTACATGGTTTTTATTTGTGTGCCCGGTGTTTCATCCATTCCAGGAGGAGCAGGATGGTAATTGAGACTAGGCCCAGCACGAAAGCAACGCTGTTGGCCGCGATCAGGTCGAAGTTCTCGGCGTCCTGATACACGAGTGTCGTCGCTGTCTGCGTCTGGCCGATGATGTTGCCGGAGACGACGAGAATCGAGCCGAATTCGCCAAGCGAGCGGGCCACGGTCAGCACGATGCCGTACACGACGCCCCAGCGGATGGCCGGCCAGGTGACTCGGCTGAACGTGCGCCAGGCGCCGGCGCCAAGCGTCGCCGCGGCTTCCTCGGACTGCGTGCCGATTTCTTCCAGCAGCGGCGCGACCTCGCGCACCATCAGCGGGAACGTGATGAACATCGTGGCGATGATCATGCCCGGCAAGGCGTAAACGATTTTCATATGATGCGCTTCGAAGAATGCTCCAAGCGCCGTATTTGGCCCGAAGATCAGGATCACCATCAGGCCGGCGATGATCGGCGAAACCGCAAACGGCAGGTCGACGATCGCGTTTAATACCGGCTTGAGCTTGCGGGAAATCCAGCCGCCGCGCACCAGCACGAGCGACAGATACACGCCGACGACCGTATTCAGCAGTGTGACAACAACGATAATCACCGCGGAGACATACATCGCGTGCAGCGCTTCCGGCCGCACCAGCGAAGCCCAAAACGGTCCAAAACCACCCTGGAAGGCGCTGACCGTAATGCCGCCGAACGGCAACAGCAGCAGCACGAAGATGATCAGCGTAGTTAAGCCAATCAGCAATCTTCTCATGTCGGCTGCCCCCTTCTCCGCGTCACGATGTTGATCAGCCACAGCAGCAGCAGCGAAAGCGTCAGCAGTACGATCGACAGCGCCGCGGCCCCTTCCGGGTTAAAGTTCTGCGTCTCGCCGTAGATGTAGACGGAGACGACCATCGTTTTGCCGGGCAGGTTGCCGGAGATCAGCGAGATCGCGCCGAACTCGGCCAACGCCCGCGAGAACGCCAGCATGCCGCCGGCGACGATGCCCGGCACGATCGCCGGGAAGACGATGCGGCGGAACGTCAGCCATTTGCCGGCGCCAAGCGTGTAGCTCGCCTGCTCTTCGGCCGGGTCGAGCTGCTCCAGCAGCGGTTGAACCGTGCGGATGACGAACGGAAACGTGACGAATACAAGACCGATGACGATAGCGGTTTGATTGTACAAAAGCTTGATGCCGGCGTGCTCCAGCGCGATGCCGATCGGGCTTTTGGGCCCAAGCAGCGTCAGAATCATCAGGCCGGCGACGGAGGTCGGCAGCGAAAACGGCAGATCGACCATGCTGTTCAGCAGCTTTTTACCCGGAAACGAGTAGCGAACAAGCACATAAGCGATCATCGTGCCGACGGCGATTTGAATGACGGTGGAAACGATGCTGAGCTTGATGGTCAGCAAAACGGATTTCCAGGCAAGCGGTCCGGTCACTTCTTCCCAGAAGGGCTGCCAGCCCAGCGAGAACCCCTTGACATAAATGGCACCGATCGGAAGCACCAGCAACACGATCAGATAACCGATAAGCACAGATCGTACTGTAGCTTTAAACACATTGTTGGCCAATTCAACACCACCTAATTACGATTAATCATAGTTGAATACTAGGAATTGATTTCAAATATAACAGCCGACCTCTTTTTCTGTCAAGCAAAAGATTTCAGAACGCCAAACCGCTGCTGGCAGCCGCGGCGCAGCCCCGCAGGGAACCCGGCAGCGGTCTGGAAACGGCCTGGACGCAAGCTTCAACGAAGCGGCGGCGGCAGCCCAAACCCGCTTGGCCGCCCAGCCTAAGCGCCAACGGGGTCCGCGTTTTTTTGACCAACATAAAAAAACCGCCGCCATGATCAGCATGACAGCGGCTTGTCGCCTGTGGCAGCCCGCACGGCTGCCGGTTAATAATTGCCGAGGGATACGCCCGAAGTTGTGGCATAAGTCGAGTTCAACACGACTTTATACGTGCCGCTCGGCTGGGCTGTCGCCAGATTGTACCAGCCGCCGACCGTTTGGCTTGGACCGATATAGACCGAATTGCTGCCGACATACAGATCGCCGGATCCGGTGACGCGGTACAAGGTGAAGCTCATCGTCGTGCCGTACGTCGAGTTCGTATTCGTAAACGCGCCGCCGACGCGGATGTTGCCTGCGCCCAAGCTCGCCGTCCAGAAGTTCGTGAACGCCGTTGTGCTTACGGTTTGCGTGGCATACGCCGATTGGCCCGTGTTGTTTTTGGCGACGATTTTCACCGAAAACGAACTGCTCGGATTGCTGTACAGCGCATAGGACGCGCTTGTCGTGTTCGTCACAAACACGTTGTCCTTGTAGATTTCATAGCTGGTCGCATTCGTCGAGGACCAACTCAAGTTGACGGCATAATACGTGGAAGTATAGCTGATCACCGGAGCCGTGGGCGTCGGATCGCAGCCAAGCGTAGTCGCCGTCGTCGACGTGCTGCCATACAAGCCGTTGCCGCTGAGCACATCAAACGTATAAGTCGTGCAGGGACTGAGGCCCGTCATATAGTAGCCGTTGCCCGCGACGGTCGTGTAATACGAGCCGTTGAGATTGATTTTGACATACCCTTCGCCCGGCTGCAGCGTCCAATACAGCCATAGAGAGTTGGACGTGACGCTGTTCGTGTAAGCGCCGGTGGCGGCATTCGCGCTGACGGCCGGAATCAGCAGCAAAAGCAGGGTCAAACTAAGTACAAGCTTGTGGATACGCATCGATTCACGCTCTTTTCCTGAAAATGGGCAAACCGGAAAAACCCGCTGGCGAAAAATCAATTCCCTCCCCCGCTGCAAAATGCCCTGAGCATCTACAGGTTATCATTGGAAATTCCACCTTCACAACCGGAAAAACCATTTTCAGTAATATCGCATACGATATTCATATTATAGACAATAGTTGTCAAAAAAAGTGCTGTAATCACGTATGCCGTTGCGCCTGCTGTGGGTACAACGTTCGGCGTTTGTCCGGGATCGGTGCTAGGGGGAAACCTGTTTTGGCTTCCACAAAATTAGGTCTTTAGGTCCATTTTTCGTTCCAAAAAAACCAATTCCCCAGCCCATTCAGGGTTTTCGCACCACATATATGTAAAATAAATACATTATTATAGCATTAAGTTTTAATAAATGTAAAATTTTAGATTCGTCGTTCCATTTTTATCCTGTTCGTGGTACTATAGACCCGTTAGGCCAATATGGATAAATTTGAAGGGAGCATCAATTTTATGTCAAAAGTAATCCGTCTTAACACCGCATTGAATTTCGGCCCCGGCCAGTTGAGACAGGAAGCGCAGGAGGGCAATCAATACGTGCTCTCGCGCGCCGATTGGACGGCCATTCAAGCTTATGCGCAAAACGGCCTTTCGCTGCCAACCAGCGACGCAGAGTTCCGCGTTTATGCCAATTTGAAGCCGGAAGCTTCGATCCCGGACATCAGCGACATCTACAGCGCGTACGCCAACGTGCACGACCATTGCAACACTTGGCAGCACGATACGTTCCCGCAAACGGTCAGCTTGGCCAGCGACCTCGTCAACTACAATACATATACCAAAACCTACTATCCCGCTTTGCAAAAAAGAATCGACGATTACCTCGCCAATCCGACGGAGAAGGTGCTCAAAGAACTGACCGCAATCATCAACCTGCTGCAAAAAAAAGCGAGCGAATTTCATGACCGCGCCGTGGCCGCCGAAGCAGCCGTCACCAAATTCGCCGACGATACGGCGAGCGACCAAGCCGTCATTCAAAAGCTCGACGACAACTACAACCAGCAAATGAACGACGAGGACGGCGTGGTGACAAAGCTGAAAAAGCAAATCGCCGACCTGACCGACCAATTCAACAAGCTGAACGACGAATACAACCACGACGTGCTCGTGGCGGCGACGACGCCGGCCTACGCCTGGGCGACCATTTTCGGCTTTATCGCCGCCGCCATCGTGGCCGGCACCTACGGCGCGGCAGCAGCGGAGTGCAAGCGCGCAATGAACGAAATCCAGAAGCAGATCAACGAACTGACTGTGGAGCTGAATACGGACCTGAACATTTTGGCCGCCTTGACCAGCGCATCCAAAAGCCTTAGCTTCATCAAGGATTCGATCAATCAGGCGCTGCCGGCGCTGCAAAAAGCCAAAGGCTCCTGGAAAGCGCTGGCCGACGATCTGGGCGATCTGCAGGATCTGATTCAAAACGCGATTGTCGACCAGGACCCCGAGCTGTGGAACCTTGGCCTCGACGTCGCGGCCGACAGCTGGGCCAAAGTCGGTCAGGACGCCGACGACTACCGTCATTTCGCCTTCATCACCTTCGTTCCCTCACAAACCGCTTAACCGCTGCCTTATAGCTTAAGACATAGCTGGCGAACGGGCCTGTTGGTCCTTTCGCCAGATTTCTATTCCCCTTGAAACGGAGGCTTACGCCATGACGATTACGCTCGACCGTCCGACCGATTGGGAGACGCTGTTTCATGAAGTGCAGCAGGAAGCCAACATCCCCGACTGCACGCTGACAACGCTGAACAAATACCATACCGTCGTGCGCGACATGGTCGTGGATTTGGACAAGCTGCAAGCGACGCTCCAGCAGCAGGGCGTTGCGCCCTTGATGGTGTCCATATACGCCGATGTCGTCCGGCTGCCCGCCGGGCTGAACTGGACGCTGCAAAGCAGCTCGCTGACGATTGTCGCCCGCCGCATCGAAACAAGCGACCAGGCGAAGATTACGCTCGATTTTCGCGAGAAAGCAAACGCCGTGCTGCTGCTGTACGCGCAGGAGTTTGCCGCGCCGCTGCAAGTCAAAGCGCTGGTCGCCGGACAAGCCGACCCGACCTCCTATGCGATTTCCGAGCTGGACACGATCGGGCTGCGCATCAGTTGCACGGACGACAAGCCGCAGCAAACGCCGCTGAAAGCGCTGACCGCTCCCTTGACGAACGAAGGCTCCGACCTGCATCTGATGCTGGTGGCGGAATTTATGTACGCGACGGTGCTCGTCAACCGCCAGCCGGATGCCGCCGAGCCGATGCTCGAATGGATTCGCGCTTGCGCCGTCTACTCGCCGGCTTTTAACGAAATGGTCGTGCAAAGTGCCTCGCTGCTGGTCATGCTGAGCAGCCAGCCGAGCAACGCGCTGTTCGTGCCCGTGCTGAGCCCCCAAGTCTACAAGGATACGGCTGCCGCCTACACGACGGTTGCGCTGGAATATGAACGGCAATACGAGCGTTTCAGCGCCCAGGAATCCGATCTGGAAGCGCGCATCGACGCGGCCGAGCTGATGCTCAAGGACAGCATTGCGCAGTCGCAGTTCAACCAGCAGCTGATTCAGCAATGCGACACGAACCTCGACATCGCCCGCCGGGCCGTCGAAGCCGCGATGACCCGCTTCAAGATGCAGCAGCTGGAGATGCAGCGCGCCGCCGGCACGTTTGCCATCGGCCTTGAAGTTTGGAAGATGCAGCAGCAGTGGAAAGCGGCGCTGTCGATCATCGGCGCGATTCTCGAGTTCGCCACAGCGATTGCCGCGATGGCGGCCACAGGCGGAGCCGCTGCCCCGGCGGCGGCGGCCGAAGCGGCGGAAGCGGCAGCGACCGCAGCCAAAAATACGGTGGAGCTCGGCGACGCGATGACAAATTTATCGAAAATCATTCAGGCGTTGGCCAAGGTCTACGACATGGCGCTCAAAATTGAGCAAGCCGCTTCCAGCCTCTCGCAAGGGCAGTCGATGGCCGACCAGTTGGCGCAAATGTCGCTGGACGGCGATCAGGGCGAGCTGTCGGGCACAGTCTTCTGGGATCAATACCAGCTCCAGGCCGACTCCAACATGAAGCCGGCGATCGACAACAACATCGGCGGAGCGACGGACTACAAGCTGCAAATGGACATCCTCGCCTTGTACGGCAAAGATTTGACGACCAAGCAGGTGGCGCTGATCCAGATCAGCCAGCAGCTCGTGCGGCTCAAGCTGCAGCAGCAGGTCGACGACGCCCGCCAGGCGCGGCTGCAGGATTACGTCAACCAGCTTAAAGCGGGCCAAGCCCCCACGACGGAAATGATGCAGCAGTTTTATTTGCGTTATTTGATGCAAAAGCTGTCGCTGTTCGTGGCGCTGGAGAATTACATTCACGCCTACAAATATTGGGCGTTGCAGGATTCGACGTGCAATTGCTCGATCACCGAAAAAATCGAAGCGCTGACGTCCGGGCTGGCGCAAATTCAAAGCGATTACAACCGCGCGCTGGAAAATTTCAACCCGCATCCGCAGGCGTTTCAGAACATGCCGTATGCGATTGTCGCCCCCGACAAGCTGGAATCGTTCAAGCAATCGGGCAGCGTCTCCTTTACGATCGGCGCGTTGGATAACGTGTTCGCCGACTTCAACCGCGTGCGCGTCGAACTGGTGCGCGTCACGCTTGCAGGCGCGCGTTGCGCTTCGCCGATCTACGTCGAGCTGCGCACGACGGGCGTCTACACCGACCGGTGGCAAAACCAGCCGACGGCGCCGTTCGTTTCGCAGGGTTTGCAGCTCGGCTTTATTTACGATCCGGCCAGCGGCAGCGTGCTGCTCGACGGCCGGCTGGCCGACGAAACGAAATTCGCTTATTTCGTGCCGACGCCGTTTACCGAATGGCGCATCAGCCTGGCCACGGACAGCCAGTACAACCGCCAGCTCGACCTGTCGGACTTGAGCGGCATCGAATTGGAGTTCTCCGGCTCGCTGATGGCGAAGATGAATTAGGAAGGAATGGAAATCATGACCGCTGTATTAGACTCCAAACTGGGGCCGGGCGCATTCAGCGACCCGTCCCGCTCCCCTTATGCCCTTTCGCTTTCCGACTGGAACAGCGTCAACGGCTACGTCGACCAAATCGTAACCATCGGGCAGCAAGTCGGCTCCTATATGAACGGCATCGTGCCGGCATTTCCCGAGCTGCTCGCCTGCGCGACCGACTGGCAGCAGCGCACGTTTCCGAATATGATCAACCTGGCCAAAGCACTTTACAACTACGGCACCATCGACGTCAAAGTGCAATACGCCAAGCTTAAGCAAATCGTCGAAGCGCTGGATAACGGCGGCAGCGCCGCTGCCTACATGTCGGAGTTCACCCAGTTGATCGACGGATTGATGGCCGAGGTCGTGGCCAACGAATCGCTGGCCGCGACGATCGCCGACGCCGTCGTCCGCTTCGCCAAGGCGATGACGACAGTCCAGCAGCAAGTGGCGCAAGCGGCCGGCTCGAACGTCCCCCGCAGCATGCGGGCCGATTACGATCCGTTCGGCCAACCGGGAGAAATCGCCAAGGCGCTCGCGCAGCTGCCGGGGCTGCTCAATAGCCTGATCAACTCGCCGCTGCCGAAGATCCAGCTTATTCGCGGCAGTTGGACGGCGATCAAGGAGGATTTGTCGGCGATTGCCGAAGCGTACGCCGACGGCTTCGACCCCGAATCGCCGTTTCTCACCGAGCTTGGCATCGAGCTGGCCATAACGCAATGGCAGCAGGTCGCCGACGAAGCTCAGGCGTTTGCCGGCAACGTCTGGAGCTGATCGCCGGCGCTTCCGTTTGCGCGGCGCGGATTCGCGCGGCGGATGGCTGGGAATGAGCGGCTTGGGCCCCGGTTCGGGCTGGCACGGCTGACACGGATTCGCGGGGCTGGCGTCTCTGCCGCAAGACGGCGGTCAGGGGCAGCCCAGGCGAACGGCAAGCGCTTATCTTTACACCCTTTAACTTGAAAGGAACGTGGCTTTCCTATGGCAGGCAAAAAAACATTTCATAACCAAACCAACTGCAATCTCTCGCTGACCTTGTATATCCGCGAAGGCGACAACCCGGCCAACAACGCCGGCACGCAGGACATCGCGCTTTCGCCTTACGAATCCAAAGTCGTCAACTACGGCGATTCGCACAATATTTATTTGAACGGCATCGTGCTGGTCGCGCTGCTGAAAGGCGAAGTCATGTCGCGGCAGGAGTTTGTCGTCACGCGCGGCTCGCAGCTCGACGACAAGCTGAACCGCAACTCGATCATTGAGATTGTGTTCCAGAACGACTTTCTGGATATCAACGGGCATAACTAGGCAAGCGCCGGGCGGCAACCGGTGAAGCGGTTTGCGCAGCGCCCGGGGCAACGGGCGCGCCAAACCTGCCGGGCGGAAGCTGTCCGCCCTGTTCGCGCGGAAAACACCCCAAAAAAGCTGACTCTTCGTCATCGCCGATGACGCCGGGTCAGCTTTTTGCTCGCTGGGCTTGCAACCGCTACATGTACACTTTGACCGTCTTGATTTCGAAGGCGTTAAACCACAGCTCGACGGCATCGCCTGTCAGCGGCAGCGGCTCCAGCTCCTCTTCCAGCAAGTTCGTCAGCGTCACCTTGCGCGGCGTGCGGCCAAACGTCAGACGGGCCGCGGTCGCCGAACGTTCGGCTTCGTAGAGCCGCAGCACGTAGGCGTGATCCTGCTCGGCCGGCTTGACCGCTTCGACCAGCACATTTGGCGCGTCGATGCAGACGATCGAACCGCCCGGCAGCGGTGCGGCCGCCCCGGCCGCCGCGCGCGCGGGTACGTTCAGCTCGTAAGCCGGGCGGATCACCGTCTCGGCGGCAAAGCCGCCCGCATGCGGCAGGAAGGCGTAGGTGAACTCGTGCACGCCGGCGTCGCCGCGCGGGTCGGGATGGCAGCCGCCTTTTTGCAGCGTCAGCCGCATGTCCGACCCTTCCACGGAGATGCCGTATTTGCAGTCGTTCAGCAAGGCGACGCCAAAGCGGTTTTCGGACAAGTCGGTCCACTTGTGGTTGCACACCTCGAACATCGCCTGCTCGCGCGACGTGTTGCGGTGCGTCGGGCGCTCCACATGCCCGAACTGCATCTCCTGTCGGGCGCTGGCGGCCAGCAGGTTGACGTCGAAGCCAACCTTGAGCAGCCGGTGCGGGTCGCGCCAATCCAGCAGGGTGTCAAAATCGATCCGGTCGCTGTCGGCATAGACGACCATGTCCTGCCGCAGCGTCGAATGCTGGCCGATGCGGTACGTGCTGCGCAACCGGAACTGCAACGGGCCGTCGGCGGCGACGGTGCGGCTGACAAGATCGGTTTGCAGCTGCATGGTGCGCTGTTGGTCGGGATCGATATCCCAGTTGTCCCACAGCGCAGGCACGTCTTCGCCAACGAGCAGCGCGTTGAGCGGATACCCCCGGCCGACGAGCTGCCGGCCCGTCGGCTTGTGCAGGAAAGAGCGGATATAGCCGCTCTTGTCGAAGCTGATGACGGCGCGCGGCGCGGCCAGCGTCACGCCGTCATAGCGGAACGGGCTCGGCGCCCCGGCAGCTTCCGCTGCCGCCGGTGCGAGCCCGAGCGTCACGCTGCCGAGCGCCGGCAGCGTCAGCCCGCCCACAGCCAGCCGCGCGCGGCCGTGCAGGTCGGTGAAGCGCTGCGTCGCCAGCGCTTCACCGACGGAGACTGGCGCCCCGGCGGGCAGCGCCAGGAGGATCTGCTCGCTGCGTGCCCAGCTCAGCGAGTTCCAGACCGTGACGGCCGTCCCCGCGTCCGGCAGCTGCCCGTCGGGCGCTGCCGCTGCCTCGGCCGTCAAAGCGGCGGCGCGCGCGATCACCTCGCCCAGCTCGCGCGCCGCCCGGTCGTGCACCTCGGGAATCGAGGTGCCCGGCAAAATATCATGAAACTGGTTGATCAACAACGTTTCATACAGCTCCTCGCGCTCGGCCGCACGGGCCGCGGCGCGCTCATCCACGCGTGCGCCTGTGCCGGACGGCGGCGTGCCGGCTCTGGCCGCGACGGCCGCTCCAGGCGCGCCGGCCTCCGCGCTGTCGCTCCCGCCGGCCCCGTCGCCGCCCCGCCCCTCGCCGCGAGGCTCGGCGTCCGCCGGCAAGCCGGCTTCGCCACACGTGCCTGCGCTGCCGGCCTCCCCGCCTCTACCGGCAACGTCTACGCCGCCATCCGCAGCATCCGCACCGGCCGCGGCACGCGCCGCCTCCTCGCTCCCGCCGCCCGCCAGCAGCGCCGCCACCTCGGCGAACTCCAGCTCGCGCAGCGCCAGCTCGGCCTTGCGGTTGCCGCGCTTGATGCGCGACATTTGCGTCAGCGTGCCGCGATGGCCTTCCAGGTACAGCTCGCCGCGATGCACCGGCAAGTCGCGCCCGCTGTCCGCCAGCTCGGCCATAAACCGGCTGACGCTCGTATGCGCCGCACGCGGCACGCCCTCCAGATCGGCGACGCGGCGCGCCGCCTCCAGCATTCCGTCGTGCGGCCCGCCGCCCCCGTCGCCAAAACCGTAGGAAATCAACCGACGATCATTCACATGCGGATGGCGGATGTAATTGCGGGCCACGCCCTCCACAACCGCGCCCTCCGCCGGGCCGTACAGCTTGTCGAGCAGCGTCTCAGCGTCCGGCCAGCAGTGAATATGGTTGAAATGCGTCAGCACCGCCGTGCCATCCAACCCCTGCCACCAAAACGAATCGTAAGGAAACGCATTCGTATCGTTCCAGCTCAGCTTGGTCGTCAGAAAATAACGGATGCCAACGCCGTGCAAAATTTGCGGGATCGCCGCGCTGTAGCCAAACGTATCCGGCAGCCAGAACGTGTCCGCCGTATAGCCGAAATGGCGGCGCGTGTACGTCTGCCCTTTGAGAAATTGCCGGACGAGCGATTCGCCCGACGTCATGTTGCAATCCGGTTCGATCCACGTGCCGCCATTGGGCTCCCAACGTCCCTCGGCCACCCGCTGCCGGATGCCTGCGAATACGGCCGGATAATGGCGGCGCATCAGCTCGGCGTGAAAGGACGAGCTTTGCACAAACCTGTATTCCGGGTACTGTTCCATCAAGGTCAACGCGTTGGCGTATGTGCGCCCGCATTTGCGGATCACCTCGTCGCGCGTCCACAGCCAGGCCGTGTCCATATGCGAATGGCCGATCAGCCCGGCCTGCGGCGCCGAAGCGCTGTTGCCCACAGCCAGCAGCGGCGCCATCAGCCCGCGCGCTTCAGCCAGCCGCTGCCGCCAGACCGCCTCGCCCACCTCCTCCGGCTTTTGCGGCACGACGTCAAACACGCGCAGCAGCGCCTCGGCGATCCGCCCGCGGCGAAAGCGGTCGACGACCGGGGACACCGCGACTTGGCTTAACGTGCGCACATCGTAGACGAACGCGCGCACGTCCTCGCGGCATTCGGCTACGCGCACCGCCTCGAACACGCGGTCAAACCGCACGCCGTACGTATCGCCCGAAGCGTACGTCTGGAACGGATGCGTCCCGACGATCGGATGCCCGGCATAACTTTCGAACGCCAGCGCAAACCGTGTCCCTGCCTCGGCCCCGGCCGTCAGCAACACGTATTGATGCGTGCCCAACTGGGCGGCGCTGTCGCGCAAATTAAATATGCCGCGCGGCGCGCCGTCGACCCAAAACAACGTCTCGTGCCCGTCGACAAGCGCCTGAATATACAGCTTCCGCCCCGCCAACTCGCCCGGAATCTCGTACGCGCCCTGGAACCAGGCCGTCTTCCCCGGCCCGCCCCAAGCGGTTCCGGCCACAGCCGGACGCCAATCCGCCTCCTGTGGAACCGCATACAAATGCGCGTCCGTTTCCCACACGGAAACGGGAATGTCCGTGATCGCTGCATATTGAAGCGCAGCATACACCTCGCCCAGATGGGCCACCTTGCCCAGCGTTCGTGCCAATGGCTTGTCCAACATCGCAGCCGCCTGCCTCCACTCGTCCGCCGTCCCGCTGACGGTCCGGCTTTTTCCTTCACAATAGTATGAAACCGGCACGGCCGTCAACCACCGAGCCTGCGGGCACCGGAGCCGGACAAGCCGTGCAGAAATATTTTCATCAACCAGATACGAATTTCCGTTTTTGCCAATAACCTGAAAAATATACAAATCAACCTGAAAATTGACCACTAAGATCACGGGTTTATTTCGTTTAAAATAAAAATGAAACCCAAAAAACGCCACCTGACGAACGAAAGCCGGTTCGTGCAGACAGATGAGGAGATTGGCTGACGACAGCAAACGAAAACATTTTCAGACAAAGGAAGCTGCGCTATGGAATTTTGTTGGAATTTGCACGGCGAAGCCTACGCCGACATCGTTCGCCAGACGCAGCTTGCCGACCGGCACGGCTTTGACGCCGCGCTGATCGTCAGCTTGCAGATGGCGATGGACCCGTGGATTTTGGCGACGCAGCTGGCGACCCAAACCGCACGGCTGCGCTTTCTCGTCGCCCAGAACACCAACCTTGTGCTGCCGTCTTATACGGCCAAAGCGGTCAACACGCTGAACGTGATTACGGGCAACCGGATCGATGTGAATATCGTCACCGGCAGCTCGCAGCTGGAACTTGGCAAGGAGGGAAATTTTGAACGGCATATCGACCGCTACCGGCGCACGGAGGAGTTCGTCCGCATTCTCGCTCAGGCCGCAGAGGAATCGATTACATTTCACGGCGAGTATTATCGCTTGAACCAGTTTCGCGTGACGCCCCAGGCGCCGCCGCCCCGCCTCTTCATCGCCGGCAGCTCGCCCGAGGCGCTGGCTACGGCTGCCCGCTACGCCGATTTTTGCGTCATCTACGCCAAGGATTTCGCCGGGGCCGGCGAAACGTTTGCGGCCGTCAAACGGCAGGCGCGGGAATACGGACGTTCGATCCGCTGCGGCCTGTTGATCGACGTGATTGCCAGAAACGCGTCCGCCGCAGCGTGGCAAGCCGCCGAGACGCTGAGCGCTGGCTTCAGCCGCAAGGACAAAAAAATAAAAAGCCTGCTGCTCAAAACCGTCGACTCCGTCGGCATCGCCGAACACAAACAGCTGCTGGCGCACGCGGACTACCGCGTCGACCGCCACCTGTGGTCGGGCATCGCCCAGACCAGCACCGCGCACGGGCTGTCCATCGTCGGCGATTACCGGGAGGTCATCGACACGCTTCGCCGCTACCGGGAGCTGGGGGCCGACTATTTCCTGCTCTCGGGCATGGCCGGCGACCGCGAAATCGAACGGCTCGGCGCATATGTGCTGCCTTACGTACCGACATCTTAGCAGGAGGGAACCACCTTGACCGAAGACGTGCTGTTCGCCAGACCGGAGCTGTACACCTCCGGGACGCATTTTATCGATTGCACCGAATTTCTGATCTGCTCGTCGCTCACCACGCGCGGGCTGCCGTTTCATTGGCTGTTCTCCGACAGTTGGGGTTTCAACTACCGCTCGCTGAGCGATTTCAGCGCGCTGGCGCAAGGCGAGCCGCTGCCGTTCTGGACGAATCTGGAAAAGCTCTACGGCATGCGGCAGACGCAGCACCATGGACGCAAGCTCAAGGAGTTGGCCGAGGAAGTCATCCTCGGGCGCGGCTCAACCGTGATGCTCACCGGCGACATCTGGCATATCCCGTGGTCGACGATTTGTCACCGGCAGACGCATATGAACCATGATATTTTGATCACCGGCTACAATCCGCGCGCAGGCGAGCTGTATGTCGTCGATTTTGTGCCCGAGTATGCCGGCTGGGTCGGCTTTGACGTCATCGAGGCATTTTTCAGCGGCGGGATTGAGCTGAACGGCAGCACGTACGGCTTTGAGCTGTCCGCGCCGCAGTTGCAGCCCGAAGGCGAGATGCTGATCCGGCAGCTGTCGTCGGCTCATGCCCGCATCCAAAACGGCGTTGTCGGGCTGCGGCGCATGCAAGCCGATCTGGGCGGGCAAGCCGATTGCACCGGCCTGATTGACCTCTGGTGGAACCCGCTGAAGCAAATCGTCGCCTTCCGCGAAAGCTTTCAGGAATTTCTGCTGTTCCTCTATCATCACCCCGAGCTGCGCTTGCGCGACGCGATACGGGAAAACACCTTGGAGACGCTGGAAACGCTGACAAGCAAATGGTTTTCCTTCCGCAACAATCTCAAAAAGCTGCAAATGAAAGGGCAGGTGCCGGTCGCGCAGATCAGCTCGCGGCTTGCGCCGATTGTCGAGCTGGAAACCCGCGTGCTCGAAGATATCGGCGCCCTGCTCGCCACGCTATTTCAGAAGGAGTGAACGGCCGATGACGACAGCACACGCCTGCGCCTTGCCGCTGGCCCCTTATTTCAACGGCAAAGCCGTTTCCTGGCCCGACCTTGGCATCTGGGGCTGCATGGAACATACGTTCACCAGCCTGCCGGGGCCGCTCCTGCCCAACGGGGAAACGATCGAATGCGCAGGCATCCCGTTTCATTTCCCCGCAACCGACACCCCGGCCGACGACCATATCAGCTGCGAAGGCCAAACGCTCGACGTCCGTTGCGACCGCCCCTACCGCCAGCTTGCGCTGATCGGTGTCACGACATGGGGCGACTACGAGGACAACGTGTTTTTCACGTATGACAACGGCGGTCAAACCGTACGCGCCAAAACCCGGCTGGGCTTGTCCGATCTGTGCAAGCTGTGGGACTACAAGCAGCTCAGCTTCGGCGAGCGGATCGCCTTGCGTTTGCCCTACTACTGGCGGGGCGACAAACCGCTGGAATTTCCCGTCGGCCTGTGGCTGCAAACGCTGGACCTCGATCCCGGCGCGCTGCTGCAAACGATCGAGCTGCCGGACAACCCTTATATGTATATTTTTGCGATCACGCTGGTCTAGCCGGCCGTCTTCCCCATTTTCCATTTTATAAAGTCAGGAGCTGTTCCATAATGAACGAAACCAAGCTGGTCTTGATCGAAGAAATCAAAAAAGTGCTTGTCGAGGTTCGCAAAAATCCCGAGCTGACCGCCAATCTGAGCGCATCGACCGACATCGTCAACGAAATCGGCCTCGATTCTCTGCAAATGATCAGCTTTATTCTCAGCCTGGAAGACAGCTTTTCGATTGAAATCGATTTCGAACAATTCGACTTCGACCACCTCAGTTCGATCGGCAAACTGGGCGATTATATCGCCGGCCGGTTAGCGGAACATGAATAAAGGACGCGCAAGCGCGCTGGTCGCCGGCAGCTTTGACGCCGAGCAGTTCTGGCGCGATCCCGGGGCAAGCCGGCTGCCGACCATGCCCGACAAGGAACGCGAATTTATCGTCGGCGCGATGGACGAACTGCTGTTTGCGCTGTGCGCCGAAGGCGACGCGCTGCTCGTCCGCTACGGCCTGCCGGTGGCGCAACACGCCTACTTGTACCGGCTTGGCTATCGCTTTGAAGCGAACCGTACGCCGCTGACGAGCCTGGCACTGGCTCCCTCCAGCCCGCGTTCGGTCTTCGCGCTCGGGCTGGCGGCCGAAGCCGCGCCGGCCGTCGAGCGGCTGGCCCCACAGGGCCGGCGCTTGTCGGCGTACGCGGTCATTCCGCAGCTCGCGGAATTTGCCGCCCGCTACGGACTCGCTGCCGACGCCCCCGCTTACGCAGCGGCGCGCGCCGTCAACTCGAAAATTTATTCGCACCACCTCTACGAGCGGTTTGGGTTGATCTCGCCCGGCCAAATCGTGGCAAGCGCCGAGGAGCTGCGGCAAGCCGGCGAACAGTTGCTGGCCGAAGGGCCTTTTCTGATCAAGGACCCTTACGGCGTTTCCGGCAAAGGCAATCTGCTGATCGCCGCCCCGTCGCTGTTGCAGCGCGTCGTCAAACATTTGCTCGCCCAGGAGCAGCAAGGCGCAAGCACCTGCTTCCTGCTGGAGCCGCTGCTCGATAAGCAAACGGATTTCTCCTGCCAGTTCCGCATTGAAGCGGACGGCCGCTGGACGCGGTTGTCCGTGCAGCGGATCATCAACGACGCCTTCGCTTATCTCGGCTCGACGCAAGCGGAACCCGCGTTGCTGGCCGAGCTGGAGCAAGCCGGCTACTTTGCGCTGATGGAGCGGCTGGCGGGCGAGCTGTTCAAGGACGGCTATCGGGGCCATGTCTGCGTCGATTCGATGCAGCTGGCCGACGGCATGATCGTGCCGATCGTCGAAGTGAACGCCCGCCAATCGATGGGACTGATCAACGCCGGTCTCGACGGCTATTTGTCCGACTTCGGCCTCACCGGCAATCTGATCTCGCTTTCGCTCGGCTACGAGCAGCGGCTCGATTATGCGGCATGGCTTGCCGAGCTGGAGCGCGAGGGGTTGCTGTTCCTCCCCGGCCGTTCGTCCGGCCTGATCCCGCTCGCCGCCAACGCCTTGTGCCTGGCCTCGCAGCTGGCCGAAGCGCCGCCCGCTCCCGCCGGCAAGCTGTACAAGGGCCGCAGCTACGTCTGTCTCGCAGCCCGCACGGTGGCAGAACGCGCGCTGCTGCTGGCCAACTACCGCCAGTTCCTGCACAGCCGCCGCTTCACCGTCTACAACTAAACCGACACGGGAGATGGTTTTGTGACAAGCACCGTTACTTTGCTCTGCTCGGGCGTGGCGCTGGGCGTCTACATTCCGGCGATCAAGCTGAATTACCAGTTGCGGCAGCGCGGGTTGTCCAGCGAGGTCGCCGTGCTGGAAACGTACATCGTCGAAGAAAAGCGCAACAAAATCGGCACGACCAAACGCGAGTTTCACCACAGCTTCAAATTCGCGCTCAAAGGGCAAAAGCTGGCGCTGGCCACCGATATCCGCGACAGCCTCGACGATCGGCTGCTGGCCGGTCTGCTCGAACGCTGGAACGCCGACGGCCGGCGGGTGTTTCTCGTATTCTCCGGCTTCTGGCTGCCGATTCTCGAGCTGTACAAGATGCGCTACCGGCTGACGGACGTGCGGGTCGAGATCATCCACATCGATGCCGACTACTCCCCGTCGTTCCAGAACTACCCCGATTTGTGCGCGCAAAGCAACAACGTCTGGCTGTTTCATTATGAAAGCGGCCGGGTGATCAACGAAATCGTCGTCACCGACGAAGCGCCAGTGCCGTTTGCCGAGCGCAGGAGCAGCTGCATCATTCATGGCGGCGGCTGGGGCATGGGCACTTATCAAAGCAAAATCCCCGAGCTGCGCGAGCACGGCGTCCTGCTCGACATTCTGGCCTATTATCCCGAGGAAGCGGATCACGGGCGCGCAGGCGAACGTTTCTTCATGAGCGACCCGGCGTGGTCGCCGTGGCTGCCCAACGAGCAAGGCGAGCACACGTTTCCCCCGTTCGCCGAGCTGGTGCCCGGCACGGAGCCGATCTATCGCAACGTGCCGCATTACCACCTGCTGATCGACGTCGCCCGCGTCAACAAAGCGATCATCAGCAAACCCGGCGGCTCGACGCTCGTCGATTCGCTGGCCACGGCGACGCCGATTGTGTTTTTGGAACCGTTTGGCCCGCATGAGCAAAAAAACGCCGACCTCTGGGTCAAGTTGGGTTTTGGCATCAGCTACGAGGCTTGGCGGCAAACCGGTTTTTCGCTGAACCATCTGGAGGGGCTGCATACGAATTTACAACGAAACCGCACGACATTTCACGATTTGGGGAGGAATTTTGATGCAACCAAAAACCGAAGTCAAGTTTGACCGCGAATCGTTCAACCGGATCAAAAGAACGGTCAAAAACATGTCCGTCGCCAGCCGCGAACGCGGGAAAAATCCGTATTTTGCCACCGCCATTCCCGAGGAAATCGGCATCAAGCTCAACAACGGCTGCAACTTGCGCTGCAAGCATTGCTTTGAATGGAACGCCGACGGCTTCCACCACGATATGGAGCGCAGCGAGAAAAACCGCGAGGTGCCAATTGAACTGGTGGATAAAATGCTAACCGAAACGCGCCCGGTCAAATCGAAGGTGTTCCTTTGGGGCGGCGAGCCGCTGTACTACAGCAAATTCGCTCAGCTTTGCGATCTGCTGGAAAAGGACCCGCGCTGGACGACCTGCTGCACGAACGCGATTCAAACCGAAGAACGGATGGATTCGATTCTGAAAATTTCCGAAAATCTCGCGATGCTGCTCAGCCTCGAAGGCTTCGAAAAGGAAAACGACGCGATTCGCGGACGCGGCACGTTCCAGAAGGTGATGCACGCGGTCAACCTGCTGCTTGACCTGCAACGCAAAGGCATCTACAAGGGCAAGGTGTCCGTGCACCTGACGATCAGCGACGCGATGGCGACCAAGCTGTACGATTTTCTTGCTTTTTTCGAGGAGCTGGGTGTCGATTCGGTGTACTTCACGTTCCCGTGGTATTTGCCGGATGAGGTGTCCAATCGGATGGACGACTACGTGCACGAAAACTTCGACTGGCTGTCCGACCGTATCTCCGCGCACAAGGCAAGCTGGCATTCGTTCAAATACCATCTGTCGGAAAGCTCGATTGAGCCGGTGATCGAAGAAATGAACCGGATCAACGCCAGAGCGTGGCGCATCCGTCCGCGCTACCAGCCGGCGCTAGAGACGCATGAGGTGCGCGATTTCGTGCTCGGCAAGGAACAACCGGCGCAAAACCGCACGCAATGTCTGGCCATCTCCACGCGCATGGACGTGATGCCCAGCGGCGAAGTCAGCACGTGCAAGCTGTTCCCCGAGTTCGCCGTCGGCAATCTGAACGAGAGCAGCATTCAGGAAGTCTGGCACAACGAAGGCTTCAAGGACGTGCGCGAAAAGCTGAGCTGCGGCCTGATGCCGGTTTGCTCCAAATGCGTGCTGCTGTATTTGAACGGCCGCTAAACCTGACCTGCTTTGTGCGCGAAAAAGCCGATCCTGACAGTTGTACGCTGGAGATCGGCTTTTTCCTTTTTTTGCCATAATCACCAGCAAGATAAGCCTATGGGGTGAAAAAAGCTGGCTTTTAAAGCGCTTTTTTGTTATCGCTGTAAGTATCTCTGACCGTAGCCAGCTTCATCTGACCTGTCACAGCTACTCCTTCTCCGTTTAACACGTCAACTTCAAAACCGGAATATTTCTTTTTAAATCTCAATGATTTCCATTCGGACACCGTCAGATCGTTTAATGATATTGGGGAATATTCCTCCTATCGCCTCTGACATTCGTTCCGTCATGATGCTTAAAATGCACAGCAAATCCTTCGATTTCCCATATCTTCTTTTCGACGTTTTTCACTGTTGGCATCAGGAGAATCCTCCTATTATTTACTTTAAGATCTATTATTCTACATCGTATTGCTATTGTCTACAGGAGACTACGCGCTCACGCCCGCCGACGACTCGACTCCCGCTCCGCGCCGGATGCGCAGCGCCATCACCGCTGCCAGCAGGCAGACGAAACCCGCCGTCACGAACGGCACCGTATAACTGCCAAGCAGCTGGCGCAGCAGCCCTGCCCCGTAAGCCGCCGTCGATGCTCCGATCTGGTGGGCCACCGCGACCCAGCCGAAAATCATCCCGGCTTGCTCCTTGCCGAACGCATCCGACGTCAGCCGCACCGTCGGCGGTACGGTCGCAATCCAGTCCAGCCCGTAAAAGACGGCGAACACCAGCAGCATTTTATACCCCGACCCAAGCGCCTGCGGCAAAAAGATCAGCGACAAACCGCGCAAACCGTAATACCATAGCAGCAGCCAGCGGCTGTCGAAACGGTCGGACAACCAGCCGGACAACGTCGTGCCAATCATGTCGAACATGCCCATCAACGCCAGCAGGCTGGATGCGACGACAATCGGGATGCTGAAATCGCCGCAGGCCGGAATCAGATGCGTGCCGATCAACCCGTTGGTGGAAAAGCCGCAGAAGAAAAAGGTGCCGGCAAGCAGCCAGAACGTGCCCTTCCTGGCGGCAGCAGCGAGCTGGCGCAACGGCGCGAGCAGCAAATGGCCGGTAAACACCGGCGCAGGCACGACCTCGCTCGTACCCAGCGCAGCCAGCCCCTTGTCGCCCGGATGGTTGCGCATCCAGATGGCAACAATCGGCAGCATGACGACAAGCGCAGCCACCGTCATATAGACGGCGTAGCGCCAGCCAAGCGTTTCCGCCACCTTCGCCAGCAGCGGCAGGAACAACAATTGCCCGGTCGCCGCACTTGCGGTCAGCAGCCCGACGACGAGCCCGCGATGTTTGACGAACCAGCGGTTCGCCACCGTCACGCTCAGCGAATTGGCCATCATCCCCGTGCCAACGCCCATCACGACGCCCCACAACAGGAAAAACTGCCACAACTGCCGCATGAACGGCGGCGTCAGCGCAAGGCTGGCTACCAACAGCAGCAGCGACACGACCATCACCCGGCGGACGCCCCATTTCTGCATCAGCGCCGCCGCGAACGGCCCCATCAAGCCGTACAGCAAAATGCGCAAAGACAAAGCCCCGGAAACCGCAGCGCGGTCCCAGCCGAACTCCTGCTCGAATTTCAGCATCAAAACGCTGAGCATCGAATTGATGCCCGCCGAAATAAGCAGCACAACAAACACGATGGCAATGACAATCCAGCCGTAATACAAACCGCCCGCTTTTCTTTGCTCTTGCATGGCTCTCTCACCTTTTTCTCTTTGATAAAACATAATCTGTTTGAAAACACGGGGAACTTTTTTCAAGGATTGCTTTGTGAAAAGGAAATGTCCATATTTGATGCCTGCCCCAATTCTTGATATAATGACTCGTATTTTGCTTGGAAGGGGGCGTAAAAGATGGACCTGATCACCAGCCTGATCCTCTCGTTTGTTGTTGTGACTGCATTAAATATGATGATTGGCAAAGCTAATACACATCTTAAAAAGAACATAAGCGTCATCCATTATGTACTGGGGTATGTTTTTATCCTGTACCTTCATCTTGCTTTAAAAATAACGATAAGAATCAGCCACCCCGTATTTCATCCTGATATCAATATACTGCCTTTTAAAGATGGATTTGGTATTGAAAACCTACTGAATATCGTATTATTTATGCCTTTGGGATGTCTATTACCTACCCTGTGGGAAAAATATCGCACCTTCCAGTCAACCTTGTATTATGGACTCTTGTTCTCCTTGTTCATTGAAACCGGGCAACTGTTTGTAGGAAATCGTGCTACCGACATCAATGATTTAATCATGAATACGATCGGGACTATCGTTGGTTGGGTCATTTTTAATGCTTTAAGAAAAGTGTTTCGCAAATTTTTTACGCAAACAGCCATTCCGCTTGCCTCCAATGATCCTTGGACTATAAAATTGGAATCCTGGGTTTACATCGGAATGGCGATTATATGCCTTTTTTAGATCGGCCGAGGGACAACAAGCAGCGTTGACAGGTGAATATTTTGCCCCTCCAAACAGGAGCCGTTGACCGATGGGGGTTTCCCTTCCTGTTATGTATTCTTTAGTTTACACAATAATCAGAGAAAAAGGAACATGCTCGATGCTCCTTTTCCTCCCTTATCCGCATCTTACGGCTTAATAAGCGCCTGGGCCGGAACGTGCCCGCGCACCACGCGCGGCTCCCGGCGCGCAATATCGGCCGCACCGCGGCTGTCGAACTCCGGCTGCGCTTGGGCAGCCGCTGGCGCCAGCTTAACCGATGGCCGGCAACAACCGGGTCAACGCCTCCTGCTCCAGTTGGTACAGCTCGCGCAGCGCATCCAGCGCCGAACGCACAAAACGCGGGTCGCGGGTCAGCGAATATTTCATGACCGTATTGCGCACGGACAGCGCCTTCTCCTCCACAGCGTCAAAGCGGTGCGACTCGTCGATGCAGCCGATTGTCCGCATGTAGTTATAGATGAGCGACAATGCCTTTTTATGCTCGTAAAGCACATGAAACGACGGGTATTGAAAAATGTCGGGATTGTCGATGTTCAGCTCAAGATCCTGACCCAGCCGCGTGTACACCGGGTCCATGCCCAGCGATTCCGGCCCGAAGGGCTGCACATGCGACAAGTAACGCCGCGACGTCGGGCGCGAATGCAAGTAATCGCCAACCAGCTCGGCCACATTGCCAAGATGGAACTTGTAATCGGCGTCCGGCTTGTAGCGCAGCAGCTTAAGCCCGTGAAAGCCGACGGCTTCCTCGACGGTCGTTGCGGCAAACGCCCGCTCCACCTCGTCGAAACCGGCCGTGCCGTACGCGTAATTGGCGCGGAGGAAATCGCCGATGTGAAACAGCTTTTGCTCCCGATCGTAGCCGTAAATCAACATCGTGTGCGGAAAGCGGTATTTGCCATAAGAATGATAGGCGGAAATGCATGACGTTTCGACACAGGCGTACACGTAATAACCCGCTCCGATCATCTCGATCAGAAATTCCACGATCCCGCCGCGCAAGGCGCGCAACGTCGGCAAGTGGATGTGCTGCGTCTCCAGATACGGGCAATGATGCACCCCGCCGGGCATCAGGCTGTAAAAATCGACCCATGCCCTGGACGACAGATCGTGAACGACGCGCAACTGCACGTAATTGCTGCAAAACCACGGCAAATAATCGTCATAGTTGGTCACAATCGACAGCGTTGTCGCATGCGTCGTATACGCCACGATAAACGGATAAGTCACAGGCAGCTTGCAAACCGCAGCCGTCATCCCCGCACCCCCTCGCTTGCCGCGGCGTCCCGGGCCTGCGCCTTCGCGGCGATAAATGCGGCAAACGCCTGAATCGTCGGATAGTTATGAATCGCCTTGTACACTTCCAGATCGCCAAACAGCAGCCCTTGCTTCTCCAGCTCGACCTCGATGACGATCATCTGCAGCGAATTGATCCCCAGGTCGAAGAAATTATCGTGCAAGCCGATGCGCGGCATGTCCATCGCCGCTTGCCAGATGTGCGCAAGAACGGATTCCAGCTCGGTCTGCGGCGCCGCAAACGCCGTGCCGGTATCCAGCTCTTCGCCCAGCATCTCCAGCGTCCGGCGGTCGGTTTTGCCGCTGGGGGTCAGCGGAATTTCGCCGACGCGGCGGAACGAAGCGGGCACCATGTACTCCGGCAAGCTTTGCAGCAGGTGCTCGCGCAGCTGCGGCACGGTTGGCGTTGCCCCCGGCTCCACGACCGCGTAAGCGCACAGATAGCGCTGGCCCTTGCCGTCGACGCGATCCAGCACGACCACTCGGCGGATGGCCTCATGCTGCTGCAGCCGCGCCTCGATTTCGCCGGGTTCGATGCGGTAGCCGCGGATTTTGACCTGCTGATCGATCCGGCCCAAATATTCAATGTTGCCATCCGGCAGCCATCTGGCCAAATCCCCGGTGCGGTACAGCTTGCCTGTGCCAAACGGATTGGCGATAAACTTCTCCTGGGTCAGCTCCGCTTTATGGATATAACCTCGCGCCACCCCGACACCGGCGATGCACAACTCCCCCGGAACACCAACAGGCTGGAGTTTGGTCTGCTGATCGATCACATACAGGCAGATGTTGTCAATCGGTTTGCCGATCGGAACCACATCGATTGTGCCGGTGGCCGGGCAATCGTAATATGTCACGTCAATCGTCGCTTCCGTTGGCCCGTACAGGTTCGTCAGCCGGACCCGGCCGCCCAGCAACCGATTGAACTTCTGCACCTGCTGGGCTTGCAGCGCTTCGCCGCTGGTGAAAATTTGCCGCAAACCGCCAAGGCGCGGCCCGGCCTGCTGCTCCTCCACATATTCGAGAAATGCGTTGAACATCGAAGGCACGAAATGCAGCATCGTCACACCTTCGCGTTCAATGGCGGCCACGATGGCTGCCGGGTCCTTCTCGCCTCCCGGGGCCAGCAGATTCAGCGTCGCCCCACCAAACGTCCACAAAAACAGCTCCCACACCGAGACGTCGAACGTATACGGTGTTTTTTGCAAGATGACGTCGCCAGCGCCGGAAGGATACCGTTTGTTCATCCAATGCAGCCGGTTCACCACAGCCCCGTGTTCGACCATCACGCCTTTCGGCCGGCCGGTGGACCCCGACGTATAGATGACATAGGCCAAATTTTCGGGCGAATGCGCCGGCATCAGATTCGTGTCGTCCTCATCGGCGTTATCTGGCTGCAAATCGTAGATCTCCCCCGAAAACGGCACGGCGAGCCGGATGCCCGGCTGCGCCAGCAGCAAGCGGCACGCGCTGTCCTCCAGCATATAGGCGATCCGGTCGGCCGGATGCCCCGGGTCAATCGGCACATACGCCCCGCCCGCCTTCAAGATCGCCATGATGCCAACGATCATCTCCAGCGAACGCTCGCAAACAACTCCTACAACCTGATCGGCACCTACGCCTTTTTTGCGCAGCGTGCGCGCGAGCCGATTGGCCCGCCGGTTCAGCTCACCATAGGTGAGGTTGTCCGTTCCGCAGCGGACCGCCACGCGGTCCGGCGTTTGCGCGGCTTGCGCTTCGAACGCGTGGTGCAGCAGCGCTTCCCGCGGGTAGTCGGCCTGCGTGCGGTTGAATTCATGCCGCACCAGCCGGTTTTCCGCTTCGTCCAACAGCCCGATATCCTGCAGCGCGACCTGCGGCTCGGCCGTGACCTGCTGCAACACGGCGATATAGTGCTTGACCAGACGCTCCGCCGTCTCCTGCCGGAACAAGTCCGTATTGTACACAAGATGCAAGGCCAGCTTGTCTTTGTGTTCCACAGCCTCCAGCATCAAGTCGAATTTTGCGGCGGCGCAGGCCGGTTCATGGAAACTGTAGGTGAGCGACTGATCGGCCGCAGTGCCGGCCAGCTCCAGATTTTGCAGCGTAAACATCACGTCAACAATCCGGTTGCGGCTTACATCCCGCGGCGTCCCCAGCCGCTCGACCAGTTGATCGAACGGATAGCTTGCGTGCTCGAACGCTTGCAGCGTGTTTTCCTTCACGTCAGCGAGAAACCGCTGGAACGATTTTGTCGGCGTGGGCTGATTGCGCAGCGCCAGCGTGTTGACGAACATGCCCATAACCGCCTCGACATCCGTATGCTCGCGGCCGGCAACCGGCGAGCCGATCACGATATCGTCCTGCCCCGAATACTTGGCCAGCAGCACATGAAACGCAGCCAGCAGCACCATGTAAAGCGTCGCTTCCTGCTGCCGGCCAAGCCGCTCCAGTGCGGCGCGCAGCGCTCCTTCCGCTTCCACGCTCACCTTGGCTCCGTCCATGCCCAGCACAGGAGGGCGCGGATAATCGCACGGCACATTCAGCGGCGGCGCTGCGGCCAGCGTTTGCAGCCAATACACCTCCTGCCGGTCAAGCAGCCCGGACGACAACCGTTCGTTCCACCAGACCGCATAATCCTTGTATTGGATCGCCAGCGGCTCCAGCTCGCAGCCGGCATAAATCGCCATCAGCTCCTTGATGAACAAGCTGATCGAAGCGCCGTCAGACACGATATGATGCATGTCCATCAGCACGCTGTGGGCCGCAGCGCCCGTCTTGGCAATGCACATGCGCAACAGCGGCGCTTCCTCCAGCCGGAACGGCCGGATAAAATCGTGGAAAGTCCCCTCCACCTGTTCCTCCGCCAGCTCGATATACGGAATGTCAATTGTCGCATGCGGCGTTATGCGCTGCACCGGCTCGCCCGCCTGCAAATGGAACGAGGTCCGCAGCGCTTCATGCCGCCCGATCAACGTATGCACCGCTTGGCGGAAGCGGTCTACGTCCAGCTCGCCTTGCAGCTTGAGGCGTCCCGGCATGTTGTAGCCCGCTCCCGCGCCTTCCAGCCTGTGATGGACGAAGATGCGCTTTTGCCCCGAAGACAGCGGATAATACGGTCGCTCCTCCACTTGGGCAATGGCCGCCGCGCCGGCCGGCTGCGCAACGGCTTGTCCGATCCACGCGGCTTGCTCCTCCACGCTCGGCTTGGCGAATACGACGCGCAGCGGCAGCTCCGTCTGGAACGTTTGCTCGACCAATCGGATCAATTTCGCCGCATGGAGCGAGTGGCCCCCGATATGGAAAAAGTGATCCTTGATCCCGATCTGCTCCTCCGGCACGCCCAGCACCCAGGACCACAATGCGGCGAGCCTATGCTCCGTTGCCGTGCGCGGCGCCACGCGCTCCCGCCCCGTCTGCACGGCCGCCGAGCCGGGCTGGGGGAGCTGCTTGCGGTCGAGTTTGCCGCTGGCTGTCAGCGGCATGTTGGCCAGCGCGATCAGGTGCGCCGGCACCATGTATGCCGGCAGCTTGCGTTCCAGCCGCTGCCGCAGCTCGGCCGGCGCAATATCCTGCCCGGCCACATAATAAGCGCACAACTGCTTGTCTTCGCCCGCTTCCACCGCCACGGCGACAGCCTCCCTGACCCGTTCGTCGTCAAGCAGCGCCTGCTCGATTTCGCCAAGCTCGATGCGGTAGCCGCGGATTTTCACCTGATGGTCCAGCCGCCCCAAGTATTCGAGATTGCCGTCCGGCAGCCATTTGGCCAAATCTCCGGTGCGGTACAGCTTGCCGGCGCCAAACGGATTGGCGATAAACTTCACAGCCGTCAGCTCCGGCCGGCGCCAATACCCGCGCGCCACGCCAACGCCAGCGATGCACAACTCTCCCGGCACGCCGACGGGCTGGAGTCCGTTTTGCTCATCGACCACGTACATGCAGATATTGTCGATCGGCTTGCCGATCGGAATCGTCTCTGCGCTGCCTTCCGGCGGACAGTCGTAATACGTCACATCGATCGTCGCTTCCGTCGGCCCGTACAGGTTGGTCAGCCCCACCCGACCGCCGAACAGCCGGTTAAACCGCTGCACATGACGGGCGGACAGCGCCTCGCCGCTGGTGAACACCCGCTGTAAGCCGGCCAGCCGCGGCGCCGCCTGACGCTCTTCCACATAGTCGAGAAACGCGCCAAACATCGACGGCACAAAATGCAGCAGCGTGATACCTTCCCGCTCAACGGAGGCGACAATCTCCGCAGGGTCCTTCTCTCCCCCCGGCTCCAGGAAAGCGAGCGCCGCCCCGCCGAACGTCCACAAAAACAACTCCCACACCGATACGTCAAACGTATACGGCGTCTTTTGCAGGACCACGTCATTCGGACCCGCGGGATAACGCCGGTTCATCCAATGCAGCCGGTTCACGACAGCGCCGTGCTCGACCATCACGCCTTTGGGTTTGCCCGTCGAACCCGATGTATAGATGACATAAGCCAGATGCTGCGGCGTATGCACCGGCGGCAAATCGGCGCTGGCCTCGCTGTTGTCGTCCTGATTCAAATCAACGATGGCTCCGGCAAACGGCACGGTGAGCGGCAATCCCGGCTGCCGCAGCAGCCAGCGGCACCCGCTGTCCTCCAACACATACGCCAGCCGCTCGGCCGGATAAGCCGGATCGATTGGCACGTACGCGCCGCCTGCTTTGAGCACCGCCAGCAAACCAACGATCAGCTCGATCGAACGCTCGCACAACATCCCCACCGTCTGGTCGGGGCCAACGCCAAGCTTGCGCAGCGTCCGGGCCAGCCGGTTGGCGCGCCCGTTCAGCTCCACATAAGTCAGGGACGCCCCGCGAAACCGGACGGCCACCCGCTCCGGCGTTTGCGCCGCCTGCGCCTCGAACCGTTGGTGCAGCAGCGCTTCGCGCGGGTAATCGGCTCTTGTGCGGTTAAATTCGTGCAGCACCTGCTGTTTTTCCGCCGGTGTAATCGCTTCGGCATCGCCCAGCCGCCGCTGCGGCTGTTCGACCGCTTGGGCGATCAGATGGGCCAACTGGTCGAGAAAGCGTTGCACCGTATTTTTGCGAAACAGATCCGTGTTAAAAATCATCCGCAGCTCGATGGAATCGTCCTCCAGCTTGCAGTTCAAGCTGATATCGTACAAGCTGACGCCAGCGGCCCGCTCGTCATACCGATGGTAGAAGAAAAAGCCGGTTGAAAAAATCGGCGAGCGGTTCAGCGCCCGGTTCGGATTCAGCTTGCGCACCAGCAGCTCGAACGGATACTGCCGGTGGCGAATCGCTTCGACGTGGCTCGTATTGACCACTTGCAGCAGCTCGGCAAACGTCATCTCGGGATGCAACTGCACGCGCAAACTGATCATATTGATAAAGCAGCCGATCATCTCCTCCGTTTCCCAGGCGTCGCGGCCCTGGTACGGAAACCCGACGACGAAATCCCGGTCGCCGCTCAGCTTGTGCAGCAGCGCATAATAGCAGGCCAGCAAATATGTGTTCAAGGAGCAGCGATGCTCCCGGGCCATCCGCTTGACCGCTGCGGCCAATTGCGGCGGCAGCAGCAGCGACACATCATCGCCGGCATAAGTCAACTCCTTCGGCCGCTCGAAATCGGCGGGCAATTGCAGCACCGGCAGCGGCTTGGCCAGCTTCGTCAGCCAGAACTGCTCGGCTTGCAGAAAGCCGGCGCTTTGCTCCCACTGCTGTTCCTGCCGCACCCAATCGACATACCGCAGGCGCGTTGGTTCCACGCGCAGCTCGCGGCCGGAGACCAGCGTTTCGTAATAGGTGAAAAACTCCTTGACCAGCACCTCGACGCTGGTGGCGTCAAAAATCAGATGATGAATAATAAACGTCAGCAGGTAGCGATCGCCCGCCAGCTTGTACAGCTTGAAAAAGATCGGCGGCTTTTTGAAATCGAACGCCCGGCTTTGTTCGGCGGCAAAATCGCGCAGCGCCGCGGCGCGTGGATCGGCTTCGCCGGAAAGGTCGGCCATTTCAATGTCGTAGCGGTATTCGGGCCAAATTTGCTGCCGCGGCTCGCCGTCCCGCTCCAGAAACACGGTCCGAAACACACTATGACGGCGAATAATCGCGTTAAGCGCCCGATTCAGCGACGGGATATGCAACTGCTCATGAAATTCAAATTGAAATTTCAGATTGTAAGCAACGCTCTGCCGGTCAAAGCGCTGCGCCAGCCAGATAGCCCGCTGCGTGTGCGACAGCTCGTACGTCGGCAGCTCGGCTGCCGGCGGGGCCGCTGGCGGGTGCGCCGGGGCGGCGGGGGCAGGCGGGGCGGCGGGGCCGGCAGCGGGTGATGCAGACGGTGATGGCGCTGGGCCGGGCGTCGGCAGAGCTGCGAGCGGTGATGGCGCTCGCTGGGCGGGCGGCACAGCGGAGCCGGCAGCAGACGGCGCTGGACTAGCTGGCGGCGATGCTCCGGGCGGCGCTGATGGTGCGGCCACGGATGGCGCTGAGCCAGTCTGCGACAAAGCTGCAAGCGGTGCAGACGCTCGCTGAGCGGACGACGCAGCAATATGCGCCCGGGCCGACTGCGCTGCGAGCGCCGGGACCGCTGGCGATGCCGCGGCCTGCACGGCAGCCGTTGCAGCCGCGCCGTGCGCCGCCGGCTGCGGGCCGGCCCAGTACCGCGTTTTCTCAAACGGGTACGTTGGCAGGCCCGCACGCTTGCGCGGCTCGCCGCTATACAGCGCCGGCCAGTCGATCTTGGCGCCCTGCGCATACAGTTGGCCAAGCACCTGCAGGCGTGGGCCGCGTTGCGCCGCCGGGGTCTCGCGCAGCTTGGCGACCAGCGCCGACGCCAGCTTGCCAAGGTTCGCCAGCTCCTCGCGGGCCGGCGCAACCGGCGTCAACCCCGTGCAGGCGATTCCAGGCCCGGGGTTTGCCGCAAAGCCGCCGCCGGCCAACAGCCGCAGCTTGTCTCGCAGCTCGGCAAAGCTGGCGGCGACAATCGCTGCGCGGTAGCCGTAGTGGCCGCGCCCGGTCGCCGCCGTGAAGGCGGCGTTGGCCAACTCGGCCGCTGTGCCGGGCCAGCCGCCCGGCAGGCCCCTGCCGTTTTCCGCGGCCACGTCGAGCCAAACGGCATACCGGCCAAGCAGCTCGCGGAAGCTGCCGGCGCTTTTCGCCGAAATAATGAACAGCTGCGGCTCTTCCCCGCCGCCGGCACGCTCGCGCGGCGCATCATGCCGCTGCCCAGCCGCCACGTATTCCTCAACGACCACGTGACAGTTCGTTCCGCTAAAGCCGAAGGCGCTTAATCCGGCCAACCGCGGCTTGGTGCTGGCCCACTCCGTCAGCTCGTCGTTGACATACACCGGCGAATCGCTGAAATTGATATGCGGATTTGGCTCTTCAAAATGCAGGCTCGGCGGAATTTGCTTGTGCCGCAGCGCCAATACGACCTTGATCAGCGCCATAATGCCCGAAGGCGCAAGCACGTGGCCGATATTCGGCTTCACCGCGCCCAACGCGCAAAACTGCTTGCGCGGCGTAAATTTGCGGAACGCCTGAGCAATGCCCTTGATTTCGATCGGATCGCCGATTGATGTGCCCGTGCCGTGACATTCAATGTACGACATGTCGCCGGGATCAATGCCGGCGCGCCGCCAGGCCGTCGTAATCACCTCGGTTTGCGCTTCGGCGTTTGGCGCCAAAATCCCGTTCGACGCCCCGTCGTTATTGATCGCGCTGCCCTTGATCACCGCCTGAATCCAATCGCCGTCGCGAACCGCAGCCGCAAGCGGCTTGAGCAGCACAACGCCAACGCCGTCGCCCCACAGCGTGCCGCTGGCATTTTTGTCAAAGGTGCGAATCATTGCGTTATCCGATGTCAAATAGTGATATTCCGGGTCTTTCATCCGGTCGAACGGCGAATAATCGATGCTGATGCCCCCGGCAAACGCATAATCGCAATCGCCGGCCAGCATCGACTGGCAGGCCAGATGCAACGCCACCAGGCCCGAAGAGCACGCCGTGTCAACCACCATCGCCGGACCGCGGAAATCGGTCATGTACGACAGCCGGCTGGCCAAAATACTCGCATACGACCCCGTCGTCGTCAGCATCGTTTCCTTGCCGATCAAATCGCGGTAAATCGAGCCGCCCGTCTCGTCCCGGCCGATAAACATCCCCGTCCGCGTCCCGGCCAGCCGCCGTCCGCCCAGCCCGGCCTGCTCCATCGCCTCCACGCACACCTCCAGCATAATCCGCTGGTACGGGTCCATCGTCAGCGCTTCTTCCTCCGAAATGCCAAAAAAAGTCGCGTCAAACTTATCAATTTCGCTCATATAAGCGCCAAAACGCAGCGCAGCGCGCAGTTCTTCGATCGTTTTGCCGGCAAAATCGGGATCGTTCGTCAAATCGAGAAAAGTTTGCAAATCGCGAATCCGCTCGGTCGGCAGCTTGCCGATAAAGCTTTTGCCCGCCGTCAAATTGTTCCAATATTCGCTGAGCGAAGCTGCGCCCGCAACGCGGCAAGCCATGCCGATGACGGCAATATCCGCGGCTCGTTCGCCGGGCTTCGCTTCCGCTGCGCCCAGCTCCTGCAGCATCGTCTTCGCTTGCTCTCTGGGCAGTTTGCCTTGCAGCACCTGCTCCAGAATCCATTCCTTCAGCATGTCCATCCCCCTTATCCGCCGAGTCTTTGGCCGGCTTCCTGCGTCGTAATCGCCCCTTGCTCCAACAGTTCCAAAATACGGTCCACATCATCCTCCGCGGTGGATGCAACTGCCAGCTGCGGCTGCGCCGCCACAGCCGGGCCTGCCCCTATATTCAGCTTCTCGGCAATCGCGCCGGATAAGCGCCGCACAGTAGCATACGTAAAAATATCGGCCAAATCGACCGTCCCCGGAAAATGCTGCTCCAGCTTGCGCGACAACTGCACAGCGAGAATCGAATCCCCACCCAACTCGTAAAAGCTTTCCTGCACATTAACGCTCGGCAAATCCAACACTTCACACCATAAGCGGGCGACCTCGCGTTCCAAATCGGCCAATGCCCCGTGATCCGGCTGTACAGCCGCGGCGTTGGTGGCATAAGGTGCAGCAGTTGCATAAGCCGCATGGGTTGTGCCAGTTGCATGGGCTGCATGGGTTGCACCCATTGAATGAGCTACATCCATTGTATGAGCAGTAGGGGCAGAATCGGCAACATAACTTGCATCAACAACAGGAGCGACATCCGCTGCGGCGTTCACACTCCAACCGGAGACCGCCGATACGGCAGCCAAAGGAGCGCCTCCATTTGCAGATTGGCTTGCGGTTGCCAATGTCCGTTCTTCCCAAGCGGAACCGCCGCCGTTTTGCGCATCGTGCCGTACAGCCGGCGCCCAGTCAGAGGTTTGATCCATCGCCAGACTGGCCGCGATTTCCACAACCGCGCCCAATTTATCGGCAATCACCTCGGTCAGCTTATCGATCGTGGCATACGTGAAAATATCGGCCAAATCGATAGCGCCCGGAAAATGCTGCTCCAAGCGACGTGACAATTGCACAGCCAAAATCGAATCCCCGCCCAGCTCATAAAAACTCGTCTGCGCATCAACGGCAGGCAAATCAAGCACCTCGCACCACAACGCGATCAGTTGCTCCTCAATGCCGCTGCGCGTCAAACCTACTCCGCCGGCAGCAGTCAGGCCGTCATAGGGGCTAATCTGTGCGGTATTGCCGTTTGCGCTTATTGGCCAACCAGACGCAGCCGCTTGTCGGCCGTCAAAGCTCGTCGCACCGTAGGAAGAGTCAGGCAAGCCCTGATCGCCTGCCGCGACTCCTGCCCCGGCACCAGTCCCCATCGCTCCGCCGACATTCATGTACGGCAAGCTCTGATCCGCCAAACCTCCAGCATCTTGCCGAGGCAAGCTCCAACTGCCTGGGGCTGCCGCCGTACTCGTCGCCGCGTTGGCCGGATGCCACGTCTGCTCGTTCGTATACGCCGCGGTGCTGGCCGCTGCATGCCACATCTGACCGCTCGCACCCGACACGGCGTTGCCCGCTGCATTCCATGCTTCCCCGCTCGCACCCGACACCGCATTGGCGGCCGCGCTCCGCACAGTCTCGCCCGCATGCGCCGCCCCGGCGGAGAATACCGCCGCTGCGCCCGGCATCGCCGACGCCTGCCGCTCCTCCAGCTTGGCGGCAATCGCCTTCGCCAGCTTATGCACGGTAGCATAGGTGAAAATATCGGCCAAATCGACCGTTTCCGGGAACTCCCGCTCCAGCTTGCGCGCCAGCTGCACGGCAAGAATCGAATCGCCGCCCAGCTCATAAAAGCTTTCGTACACATCAATTGTCTTCAACCCCAGCACCTCGCGCCACAGCGCTGCCACCGCAGCCTCCAGCTCCTCAGCTCCCGGAATTGCTGCGGCCTGAGCAACCCGACCAACGGCCGAGGCCGAAATAACCGGAGCAGGAACCGCCGGAGCTGCCGCGACGCGCGTTGCGCCAGACACCACCGCTTGCAGCGGCGCCGCGGCTTTGGCGCGCTCTTCCGCAACGCGCGCCTTGTGCGCTTTCGCCAGCAAAGCCGGCGACAGGCGGACGCCAAACTGCGGCTCCGGCTTGATGCGAGCCACATTCAGCTCGGTAATCGCCGCACGGCTAATATCACGGTTCCACAGCCGCTCCAGCTGCGCAAACGCATCGCCGTTTGCAATCGAAGCAAATACGCCTTGCTCATTATCGACCTTGTAATCGACCGCCATGCCCGTTTCCTTCCACGCCGGCCAGTTGACCGACAACGTTCGCTTGCCCAAGGCGCTGCGGTACACGGCAAACGCATCCATAAACGCATTGGCCGCCGTATAGTCGCATTGGCCAACATCGCCAAACAGCCCGGTAATCGAAGAATACAGCACCATAAAATCAAGCTCGTCGCCCGCCGTCAGCTCATGCAGCAGCCAGGTTCCCTCCGCCTTCGGCGCCAGCACCTGGCGGAACGCCGCTTCGGGGCGGTTGTGGATCATTTTATCGCCCGCCACACCCGCGCTGTGGACAATGCCGCGCAATGGCCCAACCCGCGTGCGCAGCTCATTCAGCAAGCCGGCAAGCTGAACCCGGTCGGCCGTATCGGCCGCAAACAGATGGACCGTTACCCCCAATTGCTCGATCTCGGCAATCCGGCGGATTTTGCGAATCAGCCGTTCATCTTCGCCTTTTTCCACAATCGCCGACCACAGGGCCCGTTCCGGCAGCGACGAACGGTTCACCAGCGCAATATGCCGCGCCGAACGGGAAGCAAGGAAAAACGCCGTTTCCAGCCCCAATCCGCCGGTTCCCCCCGTAATCACATACACGCCGGTATCGCGCACCTCCAGCGGCCGCTCAGCGTAAGCATCCAACTGCAACTCGTCAAATTGTTCGATATAGCGGCGGCCGCCGCGCAGCGCCGTATTCGCCGCCTTGGCCTGCACCGGAAACTGCCCCAGCAACTGCCCGGCCGTCACATACCCGTCGACATCGACGAACTTGCAGCGCAAATGGCCGTACTCCTGGCGCACCACCTTGGACAAGCCAAACAACATCGCGCCAAGCGGATTCAGTCGCTCCGCCCCGGTAATCCGGTGCACCTCGCGGGCGACGACCAGCAGTTCGATCGCGCCGCGGTAGCTGACCAGCTTTTTGCTCAAACGAAACAATGACAGCACGCCGTCCTGCTCGGCGGTCTGCACATCCTGCAGCGAAGCGAGCGTCCCCTCCGTCCGCATGTAGACGATATGGGTCAGCGTCGTATGGGCCAACTGAGCGAGCAGCCAGCCATAGCTCTCTTCGTCGCCGGCAATCTCGTAACGCCCCCCGTCGCCCAGCGCCCGGTTGGCCTTGCCGAGCACGACCTCGTACACCTGCGCTCCGCGGCTGTGCGCCTCGTGAATCACCCATTGCGACAGCGCCCCGGCTTCGCCGAAAACAAGCATCGACGCCTCGCGCCAATTGACGCTGTCCGCGGCTTCCTCCGGCGCTTCGCACCAGCCGAGGTTGTGGAACCAGCTTTTGCCGGTGTCGGCTGCACCGCTTTTGCGGGCAAAACTGGCCTGACCGCGTACTTTTTTCATCATAAAATTGATAATTTCGGCAAAAACGCGCCCCTGCTCATCGTACAGCGTCACGTCGTAAGAAATCGTTTCGCTTTGCGCGGCAAAGCTGCTTTTGGCGTGATAATGCGTGTAAAAGCGAGCCGGCGTCGCGCCGTAAATCCGAATCGCTTCATATTTCAGCGGCAGGTAAAAACCTGCGGCCAAAAAGCCCGAACCCGACGTCACCGCCACATCCAGCAGCGCCGGCTGCAACCCGTATAACGCCAAATCTGCGGCATACGCCTCGGGCATGCCAACGCGGCCCAGCCACTCGTTCGCTCCGCTGTAACGATCATCCCAGACGATATCCGACCAACGCGGCCCAAAATAAATCGGCCGTCCCGGATCGGATTCGCCCGCCGATTGCACGGCGTCCGGCCGGGCAGCCGGCTGCATGCGAGCTTTCAGCTCCTGCAAGTCAGGCAGCTGCGCCGGCAGTTCGTTCAGCGCCGATAGACGCCCTTCGGCGTGCACCGTCCATTCGTCGGCTGCGCCGCCGTTGCGGCTGGCAATCGTAAAGCTTGCGGCCTTGGCCGATTCGCGATGCACGATCAAATGCGCTTCCTTGCCCTGTCCGCGCTCCACAGTCAGCGGCGAGAAAAAAATCATCTGCCCGATCTCCACCCACAAGCCCGGAAACAGCCGCTCGCCGGCAAAACGCGCCATCTCCACATACGACGTGCCGGGCACGGTCGGCTGACCGTAAATGATATGGTCGTGCAGCTCCCAATGCGTGTCGACGCGAAATGTCGTGGCATACACGTCGAGCTGATAGCTCGCCGCCAGCTGGCGGTCGACCAGCGGATGCAGCTTGGGCGCGCCGCAGTCGGCCAAGCCGGAGGAACCGGACGCGCCCGGAGCGGGGAAACCGCCCATGACTGCTGGCGCAGGTTCCGCAGCAGCATGTGCGGCGGAATCGCCAGCAATAGCGGCATTCCAGGCGAAGGGATCGCCGGTGACAGTTTGGGCGGCGTTGGCAGCGGCCTGCGACGCGCTCGAAGCGAGGAAGCCGCCCATGACTGCTGGCGCGGGTTCCGCAACAGCATGTGCGGCAGAATCGCCAGCAATAGTGGCATTCCAGGCGATGGGATTGCCGGTGGCGGTTTGGGCGGCGACTGCAGCCTGCGTGGAGGAACCCCCGGAGGCGATTTGAGCAGCGGCGACTGCAGCCTGCGCGGAAGAGCCCCCGGAAGCCGTTGCAGCAACAACTGGCCGAAGCGGCGGGCTTCCGGCAGCGGCGGTGGCAGCCGCAACTGGCCAAAGCGGTGAACTTCCGGCGGTGGCAGTCGCAGCAGCAGTTGGCCGAGTTGGCAAACTTCCGGCGATGGCAGCGCCCGCTGCAAGCGAGCTGCCGGTGGTAGCCGATACCGTTGTTGGCGCTTCGGGCCAGCAGACGACGCGCTCGAACGGATACGTCGGCAGGCTGATGCGCCGCGGCCGTGGCGCCACGTCAAACAGCTGCGCCCAATCGATTTCCGCGCCGGACACATACAGCCGGCATAGCTCGTCGACGGCATCGTCGCTGCCGCGGCCCTCGGCCAGTTGGCGAACGAGCGCCGCCGCTTGCAAAGTGCGGGCGCGTTTGTCCGCTTCGCCGATTTCATACGGCGCGAGCTGCATTTTGTCAGCGTGGGCGATTTTGTGATGACCGTAATAGACTCCGGCAGGCAGTCCCGCAGACAAGTTCGCCGCCGGATCGCCATCTTGCGGCAGAGCGGCAGCCCAAGCCGTCAGCTTGCCGCGCAGCGCGGCGATATCGGCGGCAGCGATAGCCGCCCGGTGCTCGTAATGGCCGCGGCCCGTATTCGCCGTCAGCAGCAGATCGGCCAGCGCGATGTGCTCCCCGTGCGCTTCCAGCTGCGCCGCATAGCGGCCGACAAGCCGCGCCAGCCCGGCGGCCGTTTTGGCCGACAAAGCCAGCACCGGCGCCGGCAGCACCGCTGCGCCGCGCTCGCGCTCAGTCGCCGGTGCTTCCTCCAGCACGACGTGGCAGTTCGTGCCGCTGATGCCAAAGGCGCTGACGCCGCAGCGCAGCGGACCTTCACCGGACGGCCACGGCGCCAGCTCGCGGCTGACCCACACCGCCGAACGCGCCGGATCGATTGCCGGATTCAGCTTGCTGAAATGAACCGTCGGCGGAATCTGGCGATAGCGCAAGGCCAGCACCGATTTGATCAAGCCGATGATCCCGGAGGCACTGTCGAGGTGGCCGAGATTTGTTTTGACCGAGCTGATGGCACAAAACGCCGTTTGCTCCGTATAGCGGGCAAAAGCGCGGTTCAGCGCTTCGACCTCAATCGGGTCGCCCAGCTTCGTGCCCGTGCCATGCGCTTCGACATAACGAATCGTGGCCGGGTCGACTCCCGCGTCGGTCCACGCCTTGACCAGCAGTTCCTCTTGCGCTTTGACGCTGGGAGCCGTCAAACCGATCGACGTGCCGTCATGATTAACCGCACTGCCCTTGATCACCGCATATACCGCATCCCCGTCGGCCAACGCCCGAGCGAGCGGCTTGAGCACAATCGCCGCCGCGCCTTCGCCCCAGCTCGTGCCGTCGGCGCGTTCATCGAACGCCTTCGCCCGGTGGTCGGGCGCGTCGATTTCCAGATCGCCGTGTTTGGGCAGCGGCAGCGGAGATATTTTGACCCCGCCAGCAATCGCCGTTTCGCATTCGCCGCTGCGCAGCGCCCGGCAAGCCGCATGAACCGCCACAAGCGACGACGAGCAAGCCGTGTCGATCATCAAATTTGGCCCGCGCAAATCAAGCAAATAGCTCAGCCGCCCGCCGATAATCGGCGCGATATTGCCAACCTTGGCCACCGAAGCCAGCTCGGGAAACTCCCGCTCGATCCAGGCGCCGAACGTCCCCGGCCCGTTATAACCGACATATACGCCCGTAGCGGAGCCTTTAAGCTGCTGCCCACCGTAGCCGGCATCCTCAATCGCCCGCCACGCCGTCTCCAGAAACAACCGCTGGCTCGGGTCCATCAAATTCGCCTCCATCGGCGATATCCGAAAATAAGCCGGATCAAAACGGTCGATGTCCTCCAAATAACCGCCTTCGGCATAGGCCTCCGCTCCGTTCGAAGCCAGCAGAGCAGCGGCTTGCCGCATCCTGCCCGCAGGAAACGGGCGAATGCAATCACGACCCTCCGCCAGCAGCTCCCAGAACTGCTGCGGATCGCCCGCCTCCGGCACGCGCAGCGCCATGCCGATAATCGCAATCGGTTCGCCACCGTCACTGCCGCTGCCGGACGCACGCTCCTCCAGCAAGCTAAGCAGCTCCGCGGCTGTCTGTTTGTCAATATTTCCCTGGATGGCATGTTCAAAAACAACCTGGCTGATATCCGTCATCTTATCCCCTCGTTCCCCGAATTTGATCAAGCGCACGCTCTGTGGTCAACGCCCCGCTTCCAATAGCTTCCAACAGCTGTAAAAAATGTTCCGTGCTTTTGCCCGCCGGCCGCTCTGGGCGATTTTCGCGTTCCGCCGTCCTGTGGTCAACCGTTGCCGCCGCTACAGCGGCCGTTGCCTCCGGCTTCGCGCTGCGGCTGCGCACATAAGCAGCCAGCTCCGCAATCGTCGGATACACAAACAGGTCGGTCATCGAAACCAAATTCCCGTAACGCGCCTGCAACAGCTCATGCACGCGCATCAACATCAACGAATCACCGCCGATGGCAAAAAAATGATCCTCCACATGCAGCTCCTCGAACCCCAGCACATCGCGCCACACGCTGGAAATAAACCGCTCCTCGTCGGAATACGGCTCAGCCTCGCGGCCAGTCAGCGCCGCCGGCTGCAAGCGGGCCAACTGTGCGCAGCCAGCGGCCGCATTAGTGGCCGCAGAGCCGGCAACGCTGCCGGAAAGCACAGCGCCGGCGAATCCTGCGCCGGACGCAGCGGCGTTGACCGCTGCGAATACAGGCGATAGAGTTTGGCCCATGGTATGGCTGATGGATGGCGATGAGTTCAGGTTCGCGGGTTGGTCGGTTGACTGCATCGGCGAGTGGCTGGCACCCACGGTTTGGTCGGTTGGCTGCACCGGCAAGTGGCTGGCGACCGCGGATTGGCCGGTCGACTGTACCAGCGCTTGACTGGCGACCGCGGTTTGGTCGGTCGACTGTACCGACAAGTGGCTTGCGCCGGCGGATTGGTCGATCGATTGTATCAGCGATTGACTTGCGACCGCGGATTGGTCAGCCGACTGTACCAGCGCTTGACTGGCGACCGCGGTTTGGTCGGTCGACTGTACCGACAAGTGGCTTGCGCCGGCGGATTGGTCGATCAATTGCACGGGCGAGTGGCTAGCACCCGAGGATTGAACGGCCGGCTGCATCAGCGATTGACTTGCGTCTGCGGATTGGATAACCGACTGCGCCAGCGAGTGGCTAGCGACCGCGGATTGGTCGGTCAATTGCACGGGCGAGTGGCTAGCACCCACAGTTTGACCAGCAGACTGCACCAGCGCTTGGCTTGCCCCTGCGGCTTGGACGAAAGCCCCTGTCTCCATTCGACTGATGTCAGAGACGCTGCCAGCAGCACTGCGGCCAAGCCTTTCCTTCAACCGCTCATCTAATAACAGCGGCAGGTTCGCACCGGGCCGCCGGAAATACGCCGGGTTTAGCGCGGCGGCTACGAACAGCCCCGCGCCGTGATCCATAGCCAATCCGAGCAGATTTAACGCTTCCGCCGTTGTCAGCCCCAGGAACGGACCTTCCGCATCCTGCACGCCGTAATCGACCGCCATGCCCGTTTCGCGCCAGGTAGGCCATTGCACTGCTGTCGCCGGAACGCCCTCGCGGCGCAACCACGCCGCAAACCGTTCCAGAAAAGCGTTCGCTGCGGCATAATCGCCTTGCCCCGGCGTACCTAGCATACTGGTCGTTGATGAAAACAGCAGCATAAAATCAAGCCGATCATCCTTTGTCGCACGATGCACATTCAACGCCCCGCGCACCTTCGGATCAAAAACGCGGCGGAAATCGGCCGCGCTTTTGCGCAGCAGGAACCCATCCCCGGCCACACCCGCGCTGTGCACGACGCCATGAATCGCGCCGCAGCGCAACCGGACATCGGCGAGCGCAGCGGCAACCTGCTCCTCGTCGGCAACATCGGCTTCATAAAGCCGCACAGCCGCCCCGGCAGCGGCGATTTGCCGCAGCTTCAGCAGTCGCTGCCGCAGCTTGCCGTCGGCTGCAGTCCGGTCGGCCGCAGCAACGCCCGCAGCTCCCAACAGCTCGGTCCAACGCTCCTGCGGCGGGAACGGGCTGCGGTGCAGCAGGACAATTGTCGCCGGCGTTTGCCCGGCGATCCAGGCGGCGATTTCCAACCCGATGCCGCCCAAACCGCCGGTGATCACGTAGACGCCGTTGGAGCGCAGGCCAGCTGCTTTCGCAGGAACAAGGCCAGCCGCTGCCGGATGAACAGCAATACCCCCGGCTATCGAACCTGTTTTTCCCTGTTCTTGTGCTTCGTCCTCCACCGGAACGAGCCATTCGCTATATTTGCGCCCACGACGATACACCGTCATATAGTCAAGCGTCCGGGAGCCGCCCGTCAGATCGGCGAGATAGGCCTCCTCGCTGAGCGGGTCGCCGTCAATATCGAAGCAGCGGCAGCGCAGCTGCGGGTATTCGCTGCCGATCACGCGGCCCAGCGCTGCCAGCGCCGCTTGCTCCGGCCGGATCGGACCTTCGTCTCCCTCGATGGCGGCAGCGCCGCGCAGCAGCAATACGAAATCGATTTCAGACGGCGAGTTTACGCCAAAAACATCCGGGAGTATCGACACCGTCTCATACACCCCACTTTGCAGGCACGCTTCGATCGCGTGCGTGTCCGGCGTCTTTGCGGCAGCTTCATCCAGCGCTGCCGCAAAGACAATTTGCGTCGGCCGCAGCTCGGCCAGACGTTCCCGCAGGCGCTGCCGGCCTTCCTCCGAGCCGTCGGCTGCTACCGCGCCGACGCGCTCGCGCCAAGGCCGCAGCGCCGCCAGCAGCGGACCGGGCTCCGCCGACGGTCCGTGAATCACGAGCGCGCGGCCCAGCCCGCGCTCGCCGCTCCGGCGCGCTGCGGCACGCGCGCCGCCAACCGCCGGCGCGGCGGCCTGCCGCCAGACGCGCCGCAGCCCGCGGCCGGCGTCGCCCGCGCCGGCCCCATCCAAAGCTGCCGCAGCAGCAGCGGCAGCTTCCGCGGCGGCGGCTTCCACCTCGCCGCCCGGCACAGCGGCCGGCTCGACCCAGCAGCGCGCCGCCGCAAACGGGTACGTCGGCAGCGGCACGCGCCGCCGATGCTGCCCCGCGAACAGCGCCGCCCAAGGGATGTCGGCCCCGTTCGCGTACAGACGGGCGAGCTCGCGGGCCTGCCCGGCCGCGGCGTCACCCGGTTCGCGCCCGCGCTCCACCAGCCGCTGCGCCTCCTCGCGCATCCGCTGCAGCTCGTCCGGCGCGCGCTCCGCTTCCTCGCGCCCGGCACGGCGCGCTCCCGTCTGGCCGTAGGTCACGCCTTCGACGCGCCCCCCGGCGACGACATCGGCCGCGCTTCGCAGCCGCAACGCCAGCTCGCGGCGGCTGCCGCAGACGATCGCCAGCCGGTGCGAATAATGCCCCCGCCCGACGCTCGCCGTGAAGACCAGGTCGGCCAGATGCAGACCCGAAGTGCGGCTGACAAGCCGCTCGTAGGCAGCAGCCAGCCGGACGAGGCCTTCCGCGGTTTTGGCCGACAGCGGCAGCACGTATTCGCCCGGTTCATCGACGGCATCCGCGCCGCCGGTCCGGGCGTCAAGCTCCCCTGCTCCGGTCGGCTCGTTTTCTTTTAACGCCAATATTTGCTCCTGATCCGCTTCTTCCAGCTCGCCAGCCGCTCCCGCTCCCTCAACACTCGCAATACCCGGCCAATCGGCCTCCGACGCCTCCTCCAGCACGATATGGCAGTTCGTGCCGCTCAAGCCAAACGAGCTGACGCCACAGCGGCGCGGCCCGTCCCCCCGTTCCCACTCGCACAGCTCGTCGTTCACATACACCGGCGAATCGATAAACGAAATATTCGGATTCGGGCTTTGAAAATGCGCCAGCGGCGTAATCTGCCGATGCTGCAAGGACAATACCGCCTTGACGAGCCCAGCGATGCCGGCGGCGCTGTCGAGATGGCCCATGTTCGTTTTGACCGTGCTGAGCGCGCAAAACTGCTTTTTATCCGTATAAGCGCGAAAAGCCCGCTGCAAGCCGTCGATTTCCACCGGATCGCCCAGCTTCGTCCCCGTGCCGTGCACTTCGATATACCGCACCGTTTCCGGCGCGATACCGGCCCGCTGCCACGCCTTGCGCACGACCCGCTCCTGCGCTTCGTTGCTTGGCGCAGTCAGCCCGACGGTGCGGCCGTCCTGATTGACCGCCGTGCCTTTAATCACGGCACAAACCGGATCGCCGTCCCGGCGCGCCTGCCGCAACGGCTTGAGCAGCACGGCGGCGACGCCTTCGCCGATGCCCGTGCCGTCCGAGCCGGCGTCAAACGTCTTCGTGCGGCCGTCCGTCGAATCGATGCCGGCGTGCGAATCGGCCAAGAGCGGCAGCAGCGTCAAGCGCACCCCACCGGCAACGGCCAGTTGGCAATCGCCGGCGATCAGCCCCTGGCAGGCCAAATGCACAGCAACCAGCGACGAAGAACAGGTCGTGTCAACGATATAGCTCGGCCCGTGAAAATCAAGCAAATAGGCCAGCCGGCTGGCAATGACGGCATTCATCCCGCCGGTTAATGCCGTCCCGGCCGCCCCGGGCCGCTGGCGCCGCACATATTCGGCATAACGGTGCGAGCCCGTGCTGTTCAAGCCGACGTAAATACCCGTGTCGCTGCCCTTCAGCTCGCCGCCGCCGTAGCCCGCATGCTCCAGCGCCGTCCAGGCCGTCTGCAGCCACAGCCGCTGATGCGGGTCCATTTGCGCCGCCTCGCTTGGGGTCAACCCAAAAAAGCCGTAATCAAAGCCTGCAATATCCGGCAAATACGCACCCGGCTTCCAGACAAGCGGCTGGCCGGGCGCTGCCAGATGCGCCGCATCCTTGCGCCGCTCGGCCGGAAACTCGCCAATGGCGTCCTTGCCTCCGGCAGCCAGCTCCCACAGTTGGTCAAGATCGGCCGCCTGCGGCAGCCGCACCGCCATACCGATGATCGCGATGTCGCTGACCGCCGCTTCTTCGGGGGCTGCGGGAGGCTGCAACTGCGCCTTATCCAGGCCAAACAGTTTCTTTTTCATATCCGCCCTCCGAACAGCTCACGGCGCACCGCTTCACCGAACAGATCCTCGCAGCCCGTTTCCTCGACGATTTGCCTGAAACGCCGGACTTGCTCATCGTGCGAAGTCAGCTTGGTGTCCAATACGCTTTTGAGCATCGTTAATGCCGCCCAAGCCATCTCCCGGGTCGCCGGCTCGGCTGTCTGCTCGCGTTCAAACTGCAAGCGCTGAATTTGCTTGTAGGGCGCGATGACGCCACGCTGATACGCCTCATTGTCCCAGTTGTTGTTTTTCACGCATACGGCGATCGCCAGCGCGCGCGCGATCACCCGGCCGCAAACGCCAGCCGCCCGGTCCGCCGCCGTCTCGGCTTCATCCGGTGAAGCACTCCCGCCAGCAGCCTGCGCCGCAAGCGCTCCTTTGGCCCCACCAGCCGGCTGCAAACTTCCGCGCATTGCCCCATCGCGGGCTGTCTCAAGCAACGTGCCGTCGGCAGCCGCATGAATCATTACACCCGCTCCCACAATCGCTCCACTTGCCAACTCTGCACCTCCACCCGCAACACCAGCCTGCTCAGCTCCACTTGCCCTTGCCGTTCTGCCAGCCACACTCCCCGCTTGTTCTGCCCCGCCAACCGCCAAACCCGCCGCCGTTTCTCCCTGCCCCCCGGCCGTCAGCCGGGCAAGCAGCTCGCGAGCATCCGCTTCCACGTCCCAGGCATAGGCGGGAATGTTCGTTTGGTTGTGGCGCATCAAGTTTTTCAGCACTTTGCCCGGACCGGATTCCACGGCCAACCGCACGCCTTGGCGAACCAGGTATTGCATGCTTTCCGTCCAGCGAACCGGCAGCGTCATTTGCCGGGTCAGACTGTCGGCCAGCTCGGCTTTGCTTGTGTATGGCCGGGCGGTGATGTTGGCGATCACCGGAAAAGCCGGCTCGGCAAATCGCGTAGCATCGAGCAGCCCGCGCAGCTGCAGCGCCGCATCCGCCATCAGCGGACTGTGAAACGGCGCGCTGACGTTCAGCTTCGTCACGCTGCCGCCGATTGCCAGCAGCGCCTCGCTGACCGCCGCCACGCCTGCGGCATAGCCGGAAATAACCGTTTGTCCGGGCGCGTTATAGTTGGAGATCACCACCGCCCGCTCGGCAGGCAGCTTGGCGCACTCCGCTTGAATCAGAGCGGCGTCAAGCCCCGTGACGGCAGCCATCGCTCCGCGGCCCAGCCCGACAGCCTCCTGCATGCATTGTCCGCGAAACCGCACAAGCCGCACGGCATCGGCGAAACCGATGGCGCCCGCGCACGCCAAGGCGCTGAATTCGCCAAGGCTGTGGCCGGCAGCGATATCGGGCCGCAGCCCGTGCTGCTCCGCGAGCACGCGAAACGCCGCCACGCTGGCGGTCAAAATCGCCGGCTGCGCATTGGCCGTCTCCGTCAGCTCAGCCCGTTCGCCCTCCAAACATAGTCGGGCCAGATCCAATCCGAGCGCCTCGCTCGCTTCTGCAAACGTATCGCGCGCTATCGCGTAGCGCTCCAGCAAAAACCGGCCCATTCCGCTATATTGCGACCCTTGACCCGGAAATAAAAAAGCGATCATCGTATCCCCGTCTCCTCCTTCGTCATCGTCGTTTGGGCAAGCAGCCACTGGAGCGCGCCCACATATTGCCCGACCCAATCCCGCATCAGCGGCGTATGCAACCGGGCCCCTATCGCAAACGTCAACTGCAGCCCGTCCAAACCCGTCTCCACGTACAAAATCAACTCGTTGCCTTGCGGCTGCGGCCCGGCAGCACCGCCGGACGTGCGCCCGGCGATTAACGGCACAATCGAGTTGGAAACTCCGCGTTGGAGCTGATTCGCTCCAGCGCCCGGCCGCTTTTGCCCTGCTCCTGCCGCAGCTTGCGACTGCGCCACCTCGCGGGCATAGGCGAGGAAATCCGCTTCATCGCCCCGGAACGCATACCGATACCGGCAAACGTCCGGGACACCCTCATCGCCGCTTAGCAGCCAAACGCTGCTCGTCTCGGCAATATCGTAGAGCAGGTACAGCAGCGCAGCGGCCAACAGATCGCGCACCGCGACATCGCCAAGCTCAGCAGCCCTGTGCAGCCCGGCCGTATCGGCAGCCGACAAGCAGTACGGATACGTCCCCGCCTGCTGCGGCAGCGCCGTGAAATAAGCCGCCGGCAGCGGCACCCCCGCCGCTTCGTCCCCGGCCGAAGCTTCCCGCTCCTGCAAATAAGCCGCCAGCCGGGCAATCGTCGGATAAGCGAACAAATCGGCAACACTGACGCGCCCCGGATACGCCTCATCCAGCCAAAATTGCAGCTGCACCAGCTTGATCGAATCCCCGCCCAGATCGAAAAATACATCGTCGACGCCAATCGTTGCAGCGTGCGGCAGCAGCCGCTGCCAGAACCCGATCAGCATCGCTTCGATTTCATTGCCGGCCGGCTTGACGTCCCTTGCGCCGGCAGCGGCCGCATCCGGCTCCGGCAGCGCCTTGCGGTCCGCTTTGCCGCTCGGCGACAGCGGAATCCGCTCCAGCGGCACGATATACGCCGGCACCATATAAGCGGGCAGCGTTTGCCGCAAAAACTCGCGCAAACCGCCGCTTTCCGCTGCGGTACTAGCCGGCTCCAACACGACATAGCCGCATAAATACGTCTCGCCGTCCGCTCCTTTGCGCGCGTCGACCAGCGCTTCGCGCACATCGCCATGCCGGGCCAGCTGCGCTGCAATTTCGCCGAGTTCGATGCGCTGGCCGCGGATTTTGACCTGGTGGTCGATCCGCCCGATGTATTCGATGCTGCCGTCCGCCAGCCAGCGGGCCAAATCGCCGGTGCGGTACATTCGCTCGCCAACGCCAAACGGAGCGGCGGCAAACTTCTCCGCGGTCAGCTCCGGCCGGTTCCAATAACCGCGGGCCAAGCCGACGCCGCCGATCCACAGCTCGCCGGCGACGCCGATCGGCTGCAAGCGGCCCGCCGGGCCAACAATCAGCAGCCGGTGATTATCGATCGGCCGGCCGATCGTCATGCGCTCCATGCCCGGCACGCAGCGGACATGCGAGACATCGACCGTCGCTTCCGTCGGCCCGTACAAATTGACCAGTTGCACCTGTTCCCCGAACAGCCGGAAGAACAGCTCCGCCTGCTCCAGCGGCAACGCTTCGCCGCTCGTAAACACCGTGCGCAAACTGCGCAGCCGCTCCATCCGCCCGCCCTGCTCGGCATACTGCAAAAACAACCGGAACATCGACGGGACAAAATGCATCACAGTCACGCCGGCGCGTTCGATCGTTTCGGCCATCGTCTGCGGGTCTTTCTCCCCTTGCGGCGCCAGCAGGCGCAGCGTTTGCCCGGCCAGCGCCCACCAGAACAGCTCCCATACCGACACGTCGAACGTCACCGGCGTTTTCTGCAAGATGACGTCGCCGTCCGTCAGCGGGTACGCTTTTTGCATCCAGTGCAGCCGGTTGATGACCGAATGGTGCTCAATCATGACTCCTTTCGGATGGCCCGTCGTGCCGGACGTGTACAGAATATAGGCCAAATCGCCGGAACCGGATGCCGGCAACAGATTAGCGCCGTCCGCCGCATAGGAGGCGGCGTCTTCCAGCAGTAGCGTGGCGCCGGCATAGTCAACCTGCTCCAGCCATTTGCGCTGTGCCAGCAGCACAGCAGCTTGCGAATCGTCAAGCATGTAGCGAAGGCGGGCCGGCGGATGCGCCGGATCAAGCGGAACGTAGGCCCCCCCGGCCTTCAAAATGGCGTAGATGCCGACAATCAGCTCCAGCGAACGCTCGGCGACAATCGCCACCGGCGTCTCCCGGCCGACGCCCCGCTCGCGCAAACGCCGGGCCAACCGGTTCGCCCGCGCGTTCAGCTCGGCGTATGTCAGCGAATCTCGTTCGTCGCTGACGGCCACCTGCTGCGGCCGGCGTTCGGCCGCCTGCTCCAGCAGCCCGTGCAGCGTCAGCTCGCGCGGATAGTCGGCCGCCGTGTCATTGAACACTTCGATGACTTGCCGGCGCTCTTCGCCGGCAAGCAGCTCCAGCTTGCCAAGCGGTGCATCCGGCTCTTCCGCAATCTGCGCCAGCAGGTGCAGCAGATGGCCGGACATCCGTTCGACGGTGGCTTGCTTGAACAAAGCCATGGCGTATTCCCACTCCAACTCGATCCCACCGCCGACTTCGCGGGCAACCAGCGTCAGGTCGAACTTCGCCACGCCGATATCGGGCGAGCCGCCCCGCAGCGTCAGCGCCGGACTCGTCCATTCGCTGCGCTCGCCGTTTTGCAAAATCAACATCGTGTCAAACAGCGGATGGCGGCTGCGGTCGCGCGTCAGCTCCAACTGCTCGACCAATTCCTCGAACGGAAACCCCTGATGTTCGTAAGCCAGCAGCGCCTGCTCCTTGACTTCGGCCAGCAGCTCGCGGAACGTTTTGCCGCCCTCCGGCGCGCCACGCAACACGAGCGTGTTGATGAACACGCCGGCGATGCCGTGCGTATCGGCATGGTCGCGGCCGGCGACCGGCGTGCCGACAGCGATATCGCTTTGCCCGCTGTATATGGCAAGCAGCGTCTGGTAAGCGGCCATCAGCACCATAAACAGCGTGGCTCCGCCGCTTTCCGCCAGCTTGTAGAGGCTGGCCGCAAGCGCCGGGCTGACTGTCGCTGCGATCCGCGCCCCGCGATAGCTCTGCACGGCCGGACGCGGGTAATCGGTTGGCAGATTCAGCGACTCAGGCCCGCCGTCGGCAAACACGCCGCGCCAGTACGCGCCCATCCGCCGATGCGCCTCGCTTTGCAGCTGCCGCTGCTGCCACGCCGCATAGTCCTTGTATTGCACGCCGAGCTCCGGGAGCGGCGCACCATCACCATCGTACAGCCGCGCCAGTTCGTCGAGCAGCAGCGCAATCGTTACGCCATCGGCAATGCTATGATGGATGTCGAGCAGCAGCCGCCAGCGGTGGGTCGCCGGTCGGGCCGCAGCGGCTCCGTCTCTCGCTTCCCTTTCGGTTACGGTTGAGGTTCCGATCGAGATCGGGGCCGCCGCAGTTCCAATTTCGCTTGCTGTTCCCATCTCGATTCCATCTGCGGCTCTGACTCCAACTCCGGTTGAAGCTCCTGCTCCCGCTGCTCCCGCTCCGGCTGCAACTTTGGCCTCTGCTCCGCTTTCCGCATCCGCGCCAAAGCCCGCCTCTTCATCGGCCACACGCAGCAACTGCGCGCGGAACAACGGCGCCGTATGCAGATCAAACGGGCGCACAAAGCTCCTGAACCGGTCCGCCACCTCCGCCTCCCGCGCTTCGGCCAGTTCCAATTGAAAGCCGACCGATTCATGGACGCGCTGCACGGGAACGCCGTCCCGCAGCTCAAAGGAGGTGCGCAAGCTTTCGTGCCGCGCAATCAAGCACAGCAGCGCTGCTTCCAGCCGTGCGGCGTCGACCTCTCCCGCAAGCTCCAATAGATGGGGAATATTGTAGGTGACTTGCTCGGGTTCAAGCCGCTGCAGCACGTACATTCGTTTTTGCGCCGACGAAACCTCGTATACCTCCTGCGGAGCCAGCGGCTCGATCGGCGCGAAACTCCCGGCCTGTCCCCCCGCCGCTTCCGCATATTCGCTTACCGCGCGAATCGTCGGCCGCTCGAACAGCCGGCGCAGCGGCACGTCGACGCCAAGCTCCTTGCTGATCCGCGATACGGCGAGCATCGCTTTGAGGGAATGTCCGCCAGCGGCAAAAAAACTATCGTCGATGCCGATTCGCTCCACGCCCAGCACCGCCTGCCAAATCGCCGCCAGCCGCGCCTCCAGCACGCTGCGGGGAGCGGCATACGCCGTTCCCGTCTCCAGCGGTTCGCCTGTGCGCAACAGCGCCCGGCGGTCGGCTTTGCCGTTCGGCGTCAGCGGAATGTCGGCGACGCGCATAAACGACGCCGGCACCATGTAATCCGGCACATTGGCCAGCAAATGCTCGCGCAGCCCGGCAGCCGTCAGCTCGCCGGAAGCGACGATATACGCGCAGATGGATTTGTCCCCCGCCTCGTCGGTCCGATCCAGCACCACACATTTGGCGACGGCTTCGTGCCGCAGCAGCTGCGCTTCGATTTCGCCGAGTTCGATGCGGAAGCCGCGAATTTTCACCTGATGATCGATGCGGCCCAAATATTCGAGTTGCCCGCTCGGCAGCCAGCGCGCCAGATCGCCCGTGCGGTACAATCGCCCGCCCGGCGCATAAGAGGCGGCGATGAATTTCTCCGCCGTCAGCTCCGGCCGCTGCCAGTAGCCGCGCGCCAATCCGCTCCCGGCGATGCACAGCTCGCCGGCCGCGCCGATCGGCTGCAGCATGCCGGATGCATGCACGACGTACAGCTGCGTATTGTCGATGGGCCGGCCGATCGGCACAAGCAGCGACAACTCATGCCGGAACACATCATAATAGGTGACGTCGACGGTCGCTTCGGTCGGTCCGTACAAATTGACCAGATCGACCCCCAACGGAACGTGCAGCCGCTCGCGGCACAGCTCGGCTTGCCGGGCCTGCAGCGCTTCGCCGCTGGTAAACACCCGGGATAACGAACTCAGTTCGGACAACCGTTCCACCTCGGCAACCTGCTGGAGAAACGGCGTCAGCATCGACGGGACAAAATGCAGCACCGAAACGCGCTGCTCGGCAATTGTCCGCACAAGGCAAGCCGGGTCTTTTTCTCCGCCTGGCTCCAGCAAACATACCGATGCGCCGGCCGCGCTCCACCAGAACAATTCCCAGACGGAGACGTCAAACGTAATCGGCGTTTTTTGCAAAATCACGTCAGCAGCGCTGAGCGGATACGCCTTCTGCATCCATTCCAGCCGGTTGACCACCGAGGTGTGCTCCACCATTACGCCCTTCGGCTGTCCGGTCGAACCGGATGTGTAGATGATATACGCCAGATTGCGCGAAGTTCCGCCAGTCGGCAAATCCCCGCCGTCCTGCGCATAGTGGGCCGGATCGTCGAGCCGCAGCCAGACCGCGGCTTCCGGCGCAGACGAACCGTCCACAGCGGCGCGTCCAGCTTTGCCCTTGTCGGCTTGCGCTTCATCTGGCCCGACAGCCGCCGTCGCCGCTCCCGCCGGCTTGTCTCCTGCACCGCCCGGAGGCAGGCCGGACAGCTGCAAGCCGTCGCTCGCCTCCGATTGTTGTCCGGCTGCGCCTGCGGCGCGCAGCTTGTGCTCCAACGCCGCGTTTTGCACCAGCACGATCCCGGCGGCGCTGTCCGCCAGCAAGTAGCGGATGCGCTCCTGCGGATAATGCGGGTCCACCGGCACGTAAGCGCCGCCGGCCTTCAACACCGCATACACCGCCACGAGCATCTCCCACGAGCGCTCGGCGATCACGGCGACCGGCCGGTCCGGCCCGACGCCGGCGGCGCGCAGCGTGCGCGCCAGCCGGTTGGCCGCTTCGTTCAGCTCGCGGTAGGTGCGCCGCTCGCGGCCGAAGCGCACGGCGATCCGCTCCGGCGCGCGGCGCGCCTGCTCCTCCAGCCACTCGTGCACGAACCGCTCGCAGCCGTAAGGGGCCGCCGTATCGTTAAACGTCTCCAGCAGCGTCGTCCGTTCCGCAAGCGGCAGCAGTTCCAGCTCGCCGAGGCGTGCCTGCGGCTGCTGCACGACCGCCTGCATCAGCGCGAGCCAATGGCCGGCCAGCCGCTCGACGCTTTCCGCCCGAAACAAAGACGTGCTGTATTCCAGCTCGCAAGCCAGCGCCCCATCCTCCTGCTCCTTGACGAACATCGTCAAATCGAGCCGGGACGAGGCCGTCGGCAGCAGCAACTCCTGCAGCGTCAGTCCGGCCGGAACATACGGCTGTGCGTCCATATTTTGCAAGGTCAGCATCGTGTCGAACAATGGATTGCGGCTGCGGTCGCGCGGCAAATCCAGCCGCTCGACCAATTCCTCAAACGGATAATCCTCATGGGCAAAAGCGTCGAGCGCCAACTGCTTGACCTCGGCGAGATAGTCGTGGAACGTTTTGCCGTGCTCGGGCGCACAGCGCAGCGCCAGCGTGTGCACGAACATGCCGACCAGCGGATGCGTGTCCGCATGGCTTCGACCAGCCGTCGGCGACCCGATGACAAGCTCGCTTTGTCCGCTGTAGCGGGCCAAAAGCACGCTGTAGAGCGCCAGCAGCACCATATACAGCGTCGCCCCGCTTTCCCCGGCCAGCCGGCGCAAACCGGCCGCAAGCGCCGGTTCCACGCGGAATGGATGCGCGCTTCCGGCAAATTGCTGCACCGGGGGCCGCGGAAAATCGGTCGCGATATGGAGCGGCAACGTCTCGCCGGCAAACCTATCAAGCCAATACGCCATGTGCCCACGGTTTCGCTCGCTATCCAGCCGCTCCTGCTGCCAGGCGGCATAATCTTTGTATTGCACGGCCAGTGTCGGCAGCGCTTGTCCGTCATACAGCCGCAGCAGCTCATCGAGCAGGATCGTCACCGATATGCCGTCAGCGACAATGTGATGCCAATCGAGCAGCAGCTCGTGGCGGTCGTCCGCGGTTTGCAGCAGTTCGGCGCGCATCAGCGGCGCTTGCGCCAGATCAAACGGCCGGACGAATGCCGCTGCCCGGGCGTCAGCTTCCGCTTCGTCGACGCGGGCGGCATAAGGCGCGAAATCAACCTTGTCGTGGACGATTTGCACCGGCTTCCCGTCGCGCAGCTCAAACGAGGTGCGCAAGCTTTCATGCCGGACAATCAGCGCTGTCAGCGCAGCCGTCAGCCGGCCGGCGTCCAACGCGCCGTGCAAGCAGATACGCTGCGGCAAGTTGTAGCTTGTCTGCGTCGGTTCCAGCTGCTGCATAATGTACATCCGCTTTTGGGCCGACGACAGCTCGTAGTGCGGGCGCGGGGGCGCAAGCTCGATTGGTGCAAGCTCCGCTGCGTCCGCTTCCGCTTGGCCGTCCCCGGACACCAGCAAGCTGTGGACAGCGCCGGCAACCGCACGCGCCGTCTGGCGCGCGAACAGCTCGGCAAGCGGCAGCCGGACGCCCCACTCCTGGCCGACCCGCGCCACAAACAACGCCGCCAGCAGCGAATTGCCGCCCGATTCGAAGAACGAATCGTCAAGTCCAAGCTGCGGACGCTTCAAATATCGCCGCCAAAGCGCCAATACGTGCTCGGCTGTCACTGCGGCCGCATTCGTCGCTTCGCTCCCACCAACAGCGCCGTCATACCCGCTTTGCGTATCTCCAGCCGCTCCATGCCGCCCGGTTGCCGCTGCCGTCGTCCGCTCCAACGGCGCAGACACCGCTTTCAAGCCCACAGGTGTCCCCTGATCGCCAAGCGGCAACGTCAGCAGTTGCTCCGCATTTGCATATACCAGCGGCAGCAAATAGCTGCGGCGCAACAAATTCGCTTCATTCGCCAGCGGAAAGGCAAAATCGTACGCGGCGCTTTGACCGTCCTCCGCAAGCTGGATGCGTTCTTTACGGTCGTCCGTCTCCGCTTCGCGCTTGGCAGACGACGGGGACGCTGCAGACGATGGGTCTACCGCTTCGCCGCTGCTGTCGACCCATAACGCGATGCTGACATACGGGCTTTCCGCCGGAATGTGCTCAGCTTCCAGCGAACACACCAGCTCCCCTATGCGTCCGCCCGCCTCCAGCGTCCACCCTGTTGCCGCGAGAAATTCGCGGAACGGCGCGTTTTTGCCGGTATCGGTGAACGTGGCGATCAGCCGTCTTGCGCCCAGCGTCTCGCCAATTTTTTTCAACGCCGTCAGCACCGCTTCCTCCAGCTTGCGCCCAAGAATACGGCAGCTGAGCAAAAACGAATCCAACCGCAGCGTCTCCTCGTCCAGACGTCCTGCAACCAGGCCGGACAAACCGTAGTGGCCGAATTTATCGGACGCGGCAATCGTCCAGATGCGGTACGCCGGATCGGCCAGCAGCGCGGTCAGCTCGTCCTCCGTGCGCCGCAACGGCGACAAAACGAACTGGTTCGTGCGTTGCGTCAGCTGCGCAGCGCGCGGCAGCTCGGACGGATGCAACAGCTTCATCTCCAGCCGCAGCTTAAGCTGCTCCAGATATTGCTGGAAAGGCTGGGAGCGCGCTTCCTCCTTGCGCAATTGTTCCGCCGCATACAACGCGGTCCGCTGCCGGTCTTCCGACGTGACCACCCATTTGTCAAACGCCCACACACGGCGCAAAAACGGCATGAAATCCATTTCTTGAAGCGGAAGCCGCAGCGTCAGCGCTTGCGGACAATGGCTCATCACTTCCAGACATTCGGCCAGATTGTCGTCGATAAAAATCACAGAATCCAGCCCCAACTTAAGCTCTGCGGCGATTGCGGCAATGTTGGCCGATTTGGGCTGCCAGTTGATGCGCCAGGCGACAATATGCTCACGCCTCAGCACCATATCCTCGTGATGGTCAAACACGTCCCATACCGCTTGCTCGTGATTTTTACTGCACAAAGCCAGCAAAAATCCTTCCTCCACCTTGTCCAGCAAAAACTGCTGCAACGCGCGATGGCTTGGCGTAATCGCTACGCCGGCATAACCTTCTTCACTACTGACCCCCTTCCATAAGGTATGATCGCAATCGGCAATGATCAGCTTAAACGGCGGCGAGCGGTAAGCGGTTATCCGCCGGGCCAGCGTTGCGCCGAGCACGGCATAATATTCGTCGGTATACGGGATATGCCCGATCTGATCACCGATTTCGTTATAGGGCGAGCGAATAGGGTACAATTCGCCAAGCTCGGCCAAATCGATCACCTGCACGTGCGCAACAGACTGCAAATCCTTGGCCAACTTGTCGTGCAACAGCCGAATTTGCTTGGCGGCCAGCGGCGGAAGGCGCGTCGGCTCAGTGAGCGGCAGCAGCCCGATCAGAAGCGGGCTTGTGCGCAGAGCCTGCTTGATGGCCTGCACCAGTTCGACATAATATTGCAACACCGCCAGCGCCTGCTCCTCCTCCGGGGCCTCGGCTCCGGCACGCAACGCGTCCTCCCAACGGAGCAGCAACACGTGAATGCCGTCCGAATGAGCCGCAAACGTTCCCGACGCGTCCACAAACTGCTGAAATACCTGATTGTACGGTGCAAAAACAAGCGTTGTCTCCCAACCAAACTGCCCGCACCACCATGTCAGATGGTCGGCCAGCGGCTCGGCAGTAAACGTAGCGGCTATAGCAATCGTCATCTTCTCTGTCATGTACAGCGCAAAACTCCTTTCTTCGGCACATTTCTCCTAATCTTAAGCTAAAATATACCAGCAATTGGCTATATTGTTCGACATACTCACAAAATTCCCTTTTTCTCCACGAAAATTTTCGGAATTTAAAAACCACTTGACAAAACCCGATTTTACTTGACAACAATTTTTACACGCGTCCCGTCCGGGTAGACTTCCAACTGGTTGGCAATCCACGAACCCGCTCCACGGTTGTCGGCCGGCTTGATGTAGGCAATATCCGCCCCCGCTCCGCCTTCGGCGCACATGGCCATCGGCCATTCGTCCCGATCGTAGCCGCTTTTTACCGGAACGCCTTTCAGCGACGCCTTGCGGTGTTCGTCGGCGCTGTCGCGATCAATCGTGCAAACCGGCGATTCCCCATGGGCGATCGCGGCCTGAATATGGCCCGCCGTCTCTGGATAGCGGTCAGCCGGAAACATCAGCGTAACCGCAGCATCATCCGGCCGGTTCGCCGGCAAATCGCCGCGCAGCCAATAAACGGCGACGCAGCCGAGCAGCACGATGACAAGCGTAAGCAGCCTGGTCAGCGTTTTTTTGTTCATGTAAGTCGTCTCCTGTTCGTTTTGAAATGTGCGGTGAAAACGCAGACCACTTGTCCTGCGCCGCTGCTTCCATTGTACACGACAACCGGCCGGTGGTGTCGATAGGACGGAACGCCCTGCTTGGCGCCACGATGCTGTGAAGCGCATTTGACGCCAACCGACAAGGCGCCGCCTAATCAAAAAGGGGCTGTCCGAAAAGTCAATTTGTGATTTTTTGAGCCCCACTTGAAGTAGCAAAATGCCCATAAAAAATGACCCCTCTCTCCACTTAACTGTGGATTTTGGGGTCATTTTTGGGTTGTTCCTTATAGTGCGATCCCTTTTCGGACAGCCCCCTTTCGGGGCCAAACGTTTTCCTTCGAGCCCGTAACCGGTAGTCGGCGGACAACAGCCAACTGCTCCTATCTCTGCGACAACGAACATAAGGGCGGCGATGCACCTCCGTCACTCTTCCACCAGCCAAGCGTTCAGTACGTTTGGAAAATATGTTCGCATTCGGCTACCGTAGGCTGATAGAAGCAATGCTTCCTGTAGCGGGACACCAACGGTTGATTGTACCATTTCGGCGGGCAATCCGCAGCCGGACGGAAATACCACAAGCTGAACTCGGCCGGCCAGGTGCGCTCCCCGTTAATCGCTCGACGAGCCAGACGTCTCTCGCGATCGCGGGCCCTTTGATAATAGTAGCCGTGCTGCAGCGCCTCAAACGCATGCGGCTGATGGATCATTTGCGGAATGGTGCGAATGCCCTTGAAATCCGAACAGTTCGCGCGAACCCGATGAATGTCGACATTGCCGACGAACATCATCCCTGTTTCGCCTTCGCCCTCCGCCTCTGCGCACAGCAACCTTGCATCCTGCTCTCTCGCTTTGACGACAGCCATTCGTCACCTCAATCTTGTCGTGATAGGACCCCTATATAGCGAGCGGACGAATGGGTACTTGCCTGCGCATTAATTTCTTGGCCGAATGCTTGACACGCTGGGAATAACAATCGGTTCGGCGTCTGACTCACCGTACATATTTTGTTCAATTTCCACAATGGCTACGACCGAAGGTCCGTATAACGTCGCCTCGATACTGCGAATCGTTTCCTTGTCCGTATCGCCATGGACTTTTATGGATTTGGTATATGTATAGGGGTAACTGGCATTTGTAACAAATCCCAAATAATGAATAACGGGCGCTTTGCGCAAAAAACTGCCTGACTGGGGTTCATTGTTCGAATCCAATCTAAACGTTAACTGCAAATACTTATAAAACGTCGCGGTCCCCTTCGTTTCATTCCAAACCAGCCTTCCGTACGAGGCTTCCGTTTCGTCGATATCAAGCGCAGCTGCGGCTGTGGCAATGTCCAAATAATCTTTGGCTCCACCGCGAGCCGCCATATGCAAGCTGACGTTCACCGAAACAACGAACAGCAAAATCATCGCCGCCACGGCAAATAAACCGAGAATCAGCACCTGTATGCCGCCCCGTTCGTTGCGCAGCATGCTTGAATGTCTCTGACTATTCATAAGCTTCGCTTCTTCCGGGAATGCGAATATAATAAAATCCGTCCGTCGAATCGTTGCTTCCCCCGATGGCCGTAAATATTTTGCTCAAATTGGTTGCCGGGTATTTAATAACAATCCAAATTGTCGGATCGCTGTCGTCCCGGAACACTTTGCTGGTCGTACTGCCAAGATAAGAAGGATAGTTCACTCCCCCCTTCGTCACGGCTCCTAAACCTACTAGCGCGAGTTTGGCTGACGTGCTGTCCATGACGGCCGAAGAGACATATCCGGCTTTCTCTGATTCCCTCAACGCTTGCAGGGCAATTGTGCGCAAATTATCGCGCTGTACAATAAACACAAAATAGGGAATCAGCGAGAACGCAAGCACCATCAAAATCGCGATGACGAAAATGGTCGCTATGAGCGTTGCATCTCCGCGCTCATTGCCAATGATGCGTTTTACATGCAGCATGGTTGTCCGGCCACAACAGGCCGCCTCCTTTAATTTGAGCTCCAGTCCCAGGAACGAATCTCTTGCTTCATCGTATCGTGCCCATCCACAACTTTTTGCTTAATCCCGTTGCTGCCATTAAATGCCCATACGGCCAAGCCCAAAACAATGACGCATACGACAACGATAGTAATAAGCTTGGACATGTGACGACCTCCTTACGGAGCATCCGCCGTAACAGAACCATCGGTTTCGCTAACAGTCGTCGTATTAATGGAGGTCTTCAAATTGTTGCTTTTGGTAACAACGCTTGGTGCCACATTGCTTCTCAATGCGTAGAATACGAGCCCTACAATCAATACCGCCACTACGAAAATGGTAATCGCTTTTGTCACGTCAATCACTTCTCCTTTATCCAATTAAATTCAAGATTTGCAGAACAAATATCAGAATGCGTCCGTAATCGATGCTTTTACCGAGGTAACGGCCGTCACGATCGCCGGCCCCAAATTCGTGCCGAAGACGAACGCAACCAACCCCAGCGTCAGCACGCACACAACAATCAGCGTTATCAACTTGGTCACGGGATACCTCCCCCTCCGAACGAACCTGTCAGTTGCTCCGATAAATACGTCATCCACGGGTAAATCATTAATACCAGTACAATGAAAAACGGAATAATGATCAGAAAAATGATGCCCAATGGCGCATTCTCAATCTTCTTCTGAATTTCAAAATCAAGCGATTTGTCGATACTGTCCACCTGCTGCCCCAGCATATCGGCAATCTCCGTCACCTCTACCGTGCTGATCGCCAGCAGCGTGTTCACCAGCGGATATACCTCCGTAATGCCGACTTGGCGGCCGAACTCCAGAATCGCAGCCTCTTGCCCCGTATTCCAGTTCGTGCTTAGTTCATTAATATAAGGCTTTAGCAACACGAGCGTGCGGCTGGCGCGCAAAATTGTTTCACGCAAATCCGTTTTACTGGACATGCACATCGTCAGCCTGTGCGACAGCTTCGATATTTCAAACAACAGTTGAGTCTTTCGATTTTTAGCCCGCAGGGACAGGAGCAGATCAGGCACAAACAGGATACCTACAACAGCGAACCCGTAGGAAAAAAAGCGAAAATCAAGCAGATTGTGCGACAGACGAAACCGATAAACAAAATCGACGATAAACAAAATGGTCACCAGCATAAACAAAATCAGCTTGATGAAATTATAAGCAAACACGCTCAAACCCAGAGGATTACCGGCCAAATGCAGGCGCTGACGCAGCTTTTGCCCGCCCTTGGACTGCTCCTCGGAAGCTTTCCATTTGGCTAGCGCGTCGGCTAACCAACGACGTTCATGAACAAAATTCCGGTAATACAAACCCGACGTTCGGGAAAAATTCAGGCTGCCGAGCAATCTAAACACGACGATGCTGATGCCGACGGCAAACAAAATAATCGAAATCATTTGCATCCCGCTATATCCTCTTTCTTCCCGAAAATACGACCAGCACCAGAGAAGCAAATAAGACGAGAATGGATATTTCAATCAGCAGCTTGCCGCGCGGGTCAATAAAATAATATTTGTAGTTGTTGCCATCCAGCGAAATATTAATTCCGATGATCAGCAAAGCGAATCCCACCATCATGGACGTACCGATCCGGTAAATCGAAATCATCGCTTGCCGTTTTTGCTCATTGGCTTTGGCCGCCTGCATCTCCCGAACGAGCTTGTGCAGGGAGTTGGTGACATCATTGCCGTATTCGCCCTTGACGAGCAAAATATCGGCAAAATCGTCTCCCCAGTGATTATCGATCCTGCGCGCAAAATCCAGCACGGCCTCGCGCATGTCGCGAGTACGAACAGCCATCTCCAGGAACATCCATTCGCTCTGAATTTCCCTGGGCATCGTTTTGGCGGATTTTGTCACCAAGTCTCCCAAAGTCAAATTGTTGTTGTAATTTCCGATAAAATTTTGCACCGTGGCAATCATGCTTAACGCAATTTCCTGCCGTTTGCGCTGCAGCTTGAAAAACACATAAAATAGCGGTAACGAACTGATCAGCAAAGCAAATAATACATTCAACAGTTTATTGGCCGGATCGATCGCTCTGGCAGCACCCACGGCGTATTGCAATCTCAATACATTGACAATGATGTCTGTACTAAAGAAAGCCAGAAAAAACAAGATGATGGCAGCACTTAAAATCACATTCGGCGAAAAACCGACTCCGGCGATTTCAACCATCTCTTTGAACTTGGCCAACCACCCCCAGTGATAGATGCTAAAGCCCGTCTTTTTGTCCAAGCGGTTTTTCCCCACAATATATTCCCTGTGGAAAACCTCGGAGCGGTTGTACAAAACGCGCATGATTTGTAAAGCCAGAATCAGTGTGCCAAGCACGAAAAAACCGAAGGACAAGCCTTGGATCAGCTCTTTCATTAGTACACACCCAACCTTTCAAAAAACTGTTCCCGCGCGCCATGTTGAATCATGTGATCCATAAGCGCGGAGCTCAGCTGATTTCCCGTAAACTCCCAATCGTTCGTCTTAAAATTCCACAAAACAAGCGGATTCAAAAATACGCGATCCTGCTCGTCCGCATACAACTCCGTAATTTCCGTTACCACCCTGCGATTCGTTCCGTTCACATTGACAATCCGCAAAAAAATCAATATATTGAACGCCCGGGCAATCCGGCTCTTCAAATTGCCATCATCATGATGACGCCCGTCCTGTTTGACCATATCGATGACGTCCGATATAAAGGATTGTCTGTATTTCACGTGCATCGTTCCCATAATATCGTGCCCGCGCAAACTGCCTTGAATCATTTGCGAAACCTCCGAACCCTTCGCTTCGCCGATGATCACCCACTTGGGGCTCATGACAAGAATCGGCTTGAACGCTTCTTCCATGTGCAGCCTGCTCTCTTCCACCTCGCGCAAGGCTACAATATTGCGAACGCCCTTCAAACGCTCACGCAGCGAAATCTCAAACTCCTTTTCCAGCGTCACAATCCGCTCCTTCACTGGAATCTCGTTGCAAAGCGCAAACAGAAATGTCGTTTTTCCCGTGTTCGTGCTCCCGCCCACGATTTGCGAAGCATGATAGTGCACCAGCAAACGGAGCAGTTCCGCCATCCGGGCATTTAACGTCTTCGAGTCATGCACCAAGCTGTCCAGCGTCACGTCGCGGACGATAAAGTTACGAATGTTGATCGTCGGTTGATCGGAATACGGCTCACGCGCCATCACCAAGCGGGAACGGTTGTACATATACGATTGGAGCACCGGATTTTTTTCGCTTATCGGCTTTTTGCCGCACAGGGATAATCGTTCCTGCAATAACCTGACGTCCTCCAGGGAATCGAACTGGCGATGATGCAACTGCGACTCCCCGTTTACCACAAGAAAGATGCGTCTGCCGTTCACCTGGACCTCTTCCACTTCCTTTTGCCTGTATAAATCCTCAATGAGACTGGCGCCGCATGTTTGCGCGAAAATGCTCTCCACTCCGGTCATGCCGTCGATAATCGTCCGTTCATCCACCTCAATCCGATATTCCGTCATCAAATTGCTGATGGTCGCCTTGATTTTCTCCTGCGCGATCGGATTGCCAAGTCCGGCGTTCAATACGTCCTCGCGAAGCGATTCATCCGATTTCGTCAATTCGGTTATATGCCCATAAATCAAATCTACCGCCCTGCGCAAAGGCACGATCGTAAAAGAACTGTTTCTTGCGCTTCGCTCGCTTGTCTCCAAAGAATGCTGATCAATAATTTTGCTGTTCAGCAGCGATTCTTTCATGTTGAACGGCGTACGTGGACGCATCCTCAGCGTAGTTGTCATCGATAAGCCTCCTTAATTGAGCAGCCGGTTCAGCCACTTTTTCAAGAACGGAGCGCGATCGGCAGGATGAGCATCAAGCGTATTGACTCCTAAGCTGTCGGCAACCTGTCCAGCCAATTGACGAATGCCTTGGACGAATTGCTCATTGTTGGGCTGGAGCAGCAGCGGCTGCCCGTCGTTCACCGCTTTAATCCCCATGCCGCCTCCGACATTGGCAATTTCGGCGATGCTTGTCAATCCGGTCGATGCCTCGATCGTACTTTTTTTGATTTTGCCAGACGGATCGTGACGGTTAATAATCAAAGAAAAGTCCTGGCTATTCAAACCACAATGCCGCCAATAGCATTCGAACCAATCAGGCCAACTCGTCTTGAAGCTTGTATAAACGGGCTGCGTTACCAGCCAACGCTCGTCCGCATGCTTAACGCTGTACACTGTTGCTGCATTGTTGGGCAAAGTATGAACATCCACAAACGTCACATCGAATGTCGACTTGGCAGTTTCCAGCAGCACGCGAACATGCTCCATGGAAATATCCGGGGCCGTATCGCGACGGCTTGTACCGAAAAGCATTTTCAGGTTGCCGTAATTGCGGTTCGAAACGCAATGCTGCAATAGATCCTCGGACGTCAGCGTTCGCGAAGCCAGTTTGGGCCGCAGCGTCAGCAAATCCCGGCCTTGAGCGGGCAGATTCAGCACATCTTTCAACACCGGACTCCACAGGTTCAAATCCAGAATACCGACATGCAATGACGTCGTTCTAGCCAGTTCAAACGCCGTGTTGATGGCAACAGTCGTCGCTCCGTCTTGGGAAGCGGCCGACATGACCGCAAGCGTTATGCCCCGGCGGGGCGCGAGACGTTTCTCTCCAGTGACAAAATGACCGATGGCCGCCAGCAGCTCGTCCACAGACAAGCTTTGCGGAATTACGGTCATTTCGAAATCGGCAGCCAACCGGCAAACCACGTCACTCATAATGGAATCGTAGACACTATCGGACAAAATCACGGCAACCGGTATATGAGGATGTCGCTGCTTCAATTCCTTCATCCATTCCCACGGATACACGGTAGCAAACAAGTCGCAGTGCAACACCACTTTATCGTATTGATCGTCAAGCTTATACTGAAACTGTTCAAAGGTATGCACACTAATCGTCTGGATCGTTTTCAAGCTCCCAGCAGCAAGCTCCGCAGACATCGAATCCGGCAGACCCAATAGTATTTTCATCGGCGAGCCTCCCTATTTGATTTCCATAATTGCTGGCTGCTTCGGCGTGCTGCCGGAGTTATCCGACGGCGTCCGGCTTCCAGTCGGCTCCGCTGCGCCGTTAACCTCGGAAGGCACGATCGTTCCGACCTGAACCTCCTCGTTTTTCACCTCTTTATTAAAAACCCCGGTATGCTTCAACTGCTGAAATGTATCGGTCAAGACTGTTTCGCCCGGCCCATCCAGTTTACTGTACAAGTTGGGCAGCGTCAGCCTGATCTTTCCCCCCAAGGCGCCGAGCGCATAGGCATTGCTGACCTCGTCGTCCATGATATACGTATTCGCAGCGGCCACCCCACTCGGTTTGGAACGGACGCGCCCGATATTATCCTGATTGACCTGCAGCGCTCCGCTCCTGATCGCATCCAGCACCTCCGCTCCGCCGCCACTTTCCTCAACCTCAGCGCCTTCGGCTGTCTTGACGTTCACAACCTTTAGACCGGTAATAATTTTGACGCTGCCGACCAACATGCGAGCTCCGGCTGCGTCCGTGAATTGGCGCGGCGTATCGAAATCTACCCAAACGTCAACACGATCGCCCCTGCGAACCATATTGTTCACGTTGGCCAATGAATCTGTTTTGAAGCTGGAAAGAAATTGTCCGGGTTGCGGTGCGGAAACATCCTCGCCAACTTTCCATTTGGCGAATTCTTCGTCCATACCGATCGGAATCAAAGTCATTTTGCCCAAAAGTTCCTGCTCGTTCACGATGGAATCATCGCGATGCTGCGTGACGGGAACGGTTATTTTTTGAAACATGCCCACTTGAATCATTTCACCTGCCTGGATAAGCCGGGTAGCCTGCAGCGTCACGGTGGTCGTAACCGATTCTTTATAGCTGTTAATGACCTTCACATATAAATAGATGGAAGCCGCAATGAAGAGGACCCCGATGAAATAAACCAGCAACTTTCTCATACGCATGCCAATATGCTCTCCTTAGCTACTCACATACATGTATTATATACCAGGAACATAGTCGCATATTGTCGAATTGTGACGAATAAAATGGAATGATGAAATATTTTTTAACTGTCTCGGGTTCCCTTCCACAGTTTCCTTGCAAACATGCTGATTAAAGTACCCGAGTTTTGAGGACGCAGCAGCATCAAACTGACGTTGTCCGGGGCCCCTCGGAGGCAAGCTGCATGCACCAAAATGTCGCTGGCAACCTGCAAACTTTTGCTGCGCTCCAAGGACGTGTTGATTTCATACAACATCTCCGCTTCCGAAAACAAAGAAAAAAAACCGTCGCTGCATAACACAAACATCTCGTCCGCATGCAGAGTCCCGTTCGTCCGAACCATCTGCACGCTTTCGTTAATTCCCAAACAATGCGTCAGCACGTTACGTCGCGGATGCGTCTGCAAAGCCTCGCGCTCGAGACGTCCCCGGTCCACTTCTTCGGCCACCCAGGTTTGATCGGTAGAAAGCTGCAGCAACGAGTTGTATAACCACGGGACCATGCTCTGGATGTGCCCCGTGCTCTGCAAGCAGGAGGAAGCTGGAACAGACCGTCCGGTACTCCCCTTCCGATCGTTCCAAAGCAGGTATACTCGCGAATCTCCCGTATGAAACACATAATACTCCGCGTCAATGACAATGAGTACGGAAAGCGTTGTGCCGCTGCCTGCCGGCAGGGCTGCTCCGGGAATCCACAATTCGTCATTGATTTGCCGGAATACCGCCTCCATTTCCCGTTTCAGTACATGGACGCGCTCGCGCAGCTTGACAATGGCCGGCATGCTGGCATCCCACCAGGCTTTCAGCCGGTCTACGGCCAGTTGACTCGCTTTGTCCCCGGCTCCATGACCGCCCATGCCGTCAGCAACCACAGCCAGCACCGCGCGGCCCGGCCGCCGCTGCTCTCCCAGCCGCAAAAAGCAGCGATCCTCATTAACCGGCTTGTACAGGCCCGGATCGGTCGACAATCCGTATTCCCAATCGATACGCATCAGACCGGACCTGAACGGAACACAAATTCCGTTTTGACAATTTTCACGACATCTCCATCCTTGAGCGGGTAAGCTTTGTAAGCGACCATCGGCTGGTCGTTGAACAAACTTCCGTTTTTGGACCCCAAATCCTTAGCGTACCACATCCCGTTATCTTGCTGGATCTCCACATGCATTCGCGATATACCTACTGTGTTGTCTTCAAACTGTACAGAAGGACCACCTCGTCCAATGACGAACGGCTGCGCCGCAAGCGGATGGAAAGTTGTCTGTCCGTCCTTTCGCACCTCCAGTTGGGGAACCGGCTTCGCTGCGCTCGCCTGCATGGCATTCAACAGCACCGTTTTCTCATATTCAGGCCGATTTAATAAAGTCGTTTGCATCGACAGTTGGTTGTAGTAACCGGCGTCGAGCGGCGACGGCTGCGCCGCGGCCTGAGACTTGTCAAATTCGATAGGATTGGGTTCTACGTCCTTAGCTCCACGCTGGCGCTTTGCAGCTTTGGGGGCTTGGACTTGGGGAGCCTTAGTAATCCGCTCTTTGGCGGCGGCAACTTCAACCTTGCCGCTTCCCCGTCTGAACCGCGCCTGCAGTTCATGCCGGAACTGCACATATACGTAAGCCGCATCCAGCGTCAACAAAGTCACGCCAAGGCTGATCAGCAAACTGCCTTCGCCCGCATGGCCTATATACAATCGCCAAATAACGGCATTCCCGAGCGCCAGCAGCAAAAGCAAAACGATTTTCTCCCTTTGCGTCAGCGCGACAGGCATGTTGCTTTCGGCTGCCGGCGGTTTCGGATCAAGCGGCCTGGCTGCCGATGATGCGGCGGCTTGGGGCTTGGCTGCCGGCGTCTGCGGCGGTATCACCGGTGGTTGGGCAGGACGAGCCGCCCCTTCTTGGACAGGGGATACACCGGCAAATGCGGCGGGCGCAGCAGCCGGCGCGGCAGTCATGCCGGCGGACTGAATCGGGCGAGCGATCTCGGCATGGAGCACCTGTTGCAGCAGCTTTTTCAGCTCGGCAGCCGAAAAAGTATCTGTTTTGCAATAATTGAGCACCGTCTGCAGGCCGTCACCGCGCACCTCCTTCACAAAACCAATCCAGTTCAACGCCAGACTGCGAAAAGCTTCCGCCAGCGGAATCGGCTGCGGAACTTGCTTCACTGGCACATACATCAAATAAACGTCAGTCAACTGCTCCCCGACAAAAATAAAATCCTCTTCAAGCACAAAATGAGTTTCGTACAGCATGTAGGCTCCGCCATCTTCAATAGCTGTGACAATAGCCAGCAATACGCTGTAGTAATCTGTCAAGTTGAAGCGCGAAGACGGGATCGCTTTGGAGAACATCCGCTTGCCTGTCAGATCATATCTCAGGCTCGCGGTCAGATTCAACTCCTCCACATGCAAGGGAAGGAGCTTCGGAATCGTATTGGCCTGCAGCATCTGAATTTGCAGATCGGCAAGCTCCGTGCTTTTCAACTGGCCGTCACCGCCCAATACCAGAAAATGTCCGTTATCCTGCACGAAATCGCATGAAAGCCCCACTACTCGCTTGTTCATCGTCACCGCCCGCTTTCTTTAACGAATAAAATAATAACAAGTCGTTGCCACCGCCGGCAGCACCGCATACATAAAGGGAAACCGGAGATTATCCTCTTTGGTAATCTGCTTGACCGCCGTCATATTGCGCAGCAGCAAAACGCCGAACATATAACGGAGAATTCGCCGCATCCGCAGAAAAAATTCTTTGCGGAACAAAAACAGCAGCACGCCGATAATCCCCGCATACACAATGGCGTACATGAGACAATAGAGTACAAACTCCAGCCCCGTCAACGCCCCGATCGCGGCAAACAGCTTGACGTCTCCTGCTTCCATCGCTTTCATCACGTACAGAAGAAGCAAAATCGCGAATCCGACCAGCGCTGCCAGCAAAGCATGCAGCAAACCCGGCCAGCCCTCTCGAATCCCGTGATACGCTGCTCCTGCCGTAAATCCGACTGCGTTCAGCCAATTCGGCAGCTTGCTGTACATGATATCGAAATAAAAAGCGACCAGAATAAAAACGGCCAATAAATAAAAATGCAACGGCACCCAGCAACACCTCTCTTTCCAATATGACTGACTGGTTTCGCAGCCACAGGATCAATCCCGCAACTGCGTCACCAAAAAGCTGTACATCTTATTTTTGATCGTGATCGGCATATCATACGTTTGGATGTATCCATTGCTCCAGACCGTCGTAAATCGAACCGCGTAGAGCCCGTCCGCCATCGTGTACATGATAGCTTACAAGAGACAATATAACACATCCTTCCACCTCGTCAAAGTCTCCATTTATACACATATAACGACATCAAGCAACACCGTTCTTTCCAATATGGCTGACTGGTTTCGCAGCCACAGGATCAATCCCGCAGCTGCGTCACCAAAAAGCTGTACATCTTGTTTTTGATTGTTATCGGCACATCGTACGTTTGGATGTATCCATTGCTCCAGACCGTCGTAAATCGAACCGTGTAGAGCCCATCCGCCAGTTGGTCAAACTCCTTGTCCCACAGCTCGCCGCTCCAGTTCACCCGATTCGCGCTGCTTAAACCCACGCTTGTCCCCGGTCCCAGCAGCTTAGCCGTCACCGTCGAAGCTACCGTCGCCGTTCCCGTATTCGTCACGTCCGCCGCCACCATCAACCGCTCCCCGGCCCAGAATACCATTGGCCCTCTCGTATTTCCAGGGTGCGCCGCATTGTAATTTTGCCGGTTGATCTCCCACTGCGGCGTATGCCGGACATACCCCCACGTTTGCAGTTCATGCGCCGTAAACGACAACAACGTCTGGTAGGAAGCGCCCAGCGGGTCCGTCAACGTCAAGCGCAGTGTATAGCTGCCCTGCGGCACATCCAGCATCATAAATGCCTTGGTCGTTCCTGATGGGATGGCAGATGCCGTATAGATGGTTTGGTACGTCCCTCCGTCGATGCTGCTTTCCACCTGAATGTTGACCGCATCGCCATCCGGGTCGGTCGGCACAATCGTCACCGTTACATCGTCATTCTGGTATACAGTCGACGGCTGGATCGCAATTGTCCCTGTCGGCGCGCGGTTGATGTACATCCATGTTTTTGGCGAGTAACTGGACCAAACATAACCGTCAAACACCCTCACCCACACTTGCAGCTTCTGCCCCGCCGGCAGATCCTGGTTCACCGTCCAGCTGCCGGTGCTCGCCCACGAGCCTTGATAGTATTGGCCCGAATCGACAATCATGACCGTATTGGACTCGTTGGTAATTTGAATTTGAAAATAGCTGAACTGTGTGCCTGCATCAGGATCGCTTTGGCTCCACTGCAAAGTAGGCCTGACGGCATTAAATACCGTCGGATTGGCCTGTGTGCCTCCTGGCACCAGCATCGTTGCCGTCGGCGGCCGGTTGGTGATCAACCAGCCGATATTCGACCAGGCTGACCAGTCCGTTCCGTCCGATACCCGGACCTGAGCCTGATACTTTTTGCCGGGAGTAAGTGCAAAGGGAACTGCCCATTGTTGGGCTGTGTTAGCTGTCCCTTGTGAGATTCCTCCGCTATCAACCACCATATTTCCTGACTCGTCCTTCAGAATAACTTGATAGGCAGCAAAAATCGTGTTTACGTCTGCATCTGTTTGATTCCAAGTAATAGTGTCAGCGCTCACGTACTTTGTCGGTGAAAGAATCACCGTCAATGGCGTGAGCGTTTGTGCGTCAGGCACGTCATGTGCGTAAGATGGCTAACGCCAATCATCTTGGGTAGACAAAACGGCAGGTTACCCTGCCGTCCCTCGTTGCCGTTCCATGTCTGCAAGCACACGGCCAATATGCATGTCTTCGACAACTTCGCCGTCTTTTCCT
>Ga0206102_1000024_pt1 | contig 125265 bp, 95 predicted proteins | sample 1B1Ametagenome_FD_148645 | JGI IMG/M metagenome (GOLD analysis project Ga0206102, IMG submission 148645) | Enriched microbial communities from leaf-cutter ant dump, University of Wisconsin, Madison, United States - 1B1A | ecosystem: Environmental > Terrestrial > Nest > Insects nest > Nest dump... | reverse complement strand
GATGAGATTTCCCAGTAAAGTAAGACCCCTTGAAGACGACGAGGTAGATAGGTTCGAGGTGGAAGTGCAGCAATGCATGGAGCTGACGAATACTAATCGGTCGAGGGCTTAACCACCACACAAGCAACACTCACGCGCTGCAACACCACTTGTTTCGTATCTAGTTTTCAGGGAATACTTTGTATCATGGCGGTCGTGGCGAAGTGGCTAACGCATCGGATTGTGGCTCCGACATTCGAGGGTTCAATTCCCTTCGATCGCCCTTTCCCAACCTTGTTCCATAATGGGGATTAGCCAAGCGGTAAGGCAACGGACTTTGACTCCGTCATGCCTAGGTTCGAATCCTAGATCCCCAGTTTCCTTCATACGCGGTCGTGGTGGAACGGCAGACACACCATCTTGAGGGGGTGGCGCCCAAAAGGCGTGAGGGTTCAAATCCCTCCGACCGCATCCCGAGAAAGCCTTGTGATCAAGGCTTTTTTTGTTTTATCCCTTGTAATTTAATGCTTTTTTATGTTTAATAAAGGTAATTTATTGTAGATTGGGGCAGAGGCATGAGCAAATCGGCGACGCAGTTACCTTTATCGCAATCGGCCATCTGGCCGGTGCAGCGGCGGTATTTTGAACAAACGGGCATTGACGCATGGCGTCAAGCCGAAGTGCCGCATTATGTGACAAACAATCCCGCCGTAGCCCGGTCTTATGCGGAGATTGTTTTTGCTTTTTTTAGAGACCGCAATCGTTTATATGAGAACGTCAATGAACCGATATACATCGTAGAACTGGGCGGAGGGTCGGGACGGCTGGCCTATCATTTTCTGCGCGATTTGTGCCGGATGTGTGAGCAGGCGTCATTTTCTGTACCTGAGTTCGTCTACGTGCTTAGCGATTTGCCCAGCGGCAACATGAGCTTTTGGCGGGAGCATCCGCGCTTGAAGCCGTATATGGAGCAAGGGCTGCTGGACATCGCTTGCTTCGATGCCGAGCGGGATACGGAGTTGCATTTGCAAGCAAGCGGACGGGTTATCGGGCCGCAGCTGTTGGAGCAGCCGATGGTGCTGATTGCCAATTATTTTTTTGACAGCATTCCCCAGGATTTGTTCAGGTTTTACGAGCAGCAGGCTTATACATACACGGTTGATCTGCCTGAGCCGGAAATGGCGGAGTCATTTGACCCAGCCGCATGGTTGAAGCAGGCCGAACTGCGCGGCCGTTATGACGAAATGCCACCTGCGATGTACGAGGAGCGCGAGTTTAACGCGATTTTGCAGCAGTATCGGGAGCGATTGAACGATTCGCATGTGTATTTTCCGGTTGTGGGGTTAAGGTGTCTGGAACGGCTGCGCCGGCTATCCACGGAAGGGTTTATGCTGCTGTCTGCAGATAAGGGCGGCGATGCCTGGGAGGAGCTGGAGGGCAATCCCTTGCCCGGTCTGGTGCGTCATGGGAGCGTTTCCTTGACCGTCAACTACCACGCGATCAAAAGCTTTTATGAACGGCAGGCAGCGCAGGCGTATTTTACACAGCATCGTCATCAGTTTATTAATGTTGCCTGTATCGTTATGCTTGCAGACAGTGCGAGCTACAGCGAAGTGAGGCTGGCGTACGAGCGATGGGTGGGGCGATACGGGCCGGATGATTTTTTTACATTGAAAAAGCATTTCGATGCGCATTTGCATGAGATGGATTTGCGCCATTTGCTGGCGTTGATCCGGTTGAGCGGTTCGGATGCGCGGTTGTTCAAGCAAGCGGTGCCGTTTTTGCTGAATCTGGTTCCCAAGAGCGCTCCGCGGGAGCGTACGGATTTGCAAGCGTTGATGCGGCAAGTCTGGGAGGGTTATTACCCGATCGGGGAAGAGCAGGATTTGGCTTTCGATCTGGCGCTGTTGTTTTATGAAATGGACGAGCATGAGGAGGCGCTGTTGTTTTTCGGGCGATCGCTGGACGGATATGGTCCGTCCGGGCCGACGTATTACAATATGGCAGTTTGCTGTACAGAGCTGGGGCGGCTGGAGGAAGCGAAGATTTGGCTGGTATGGTGTCTGGAGTTTGATCCAGGCCATAAGGAAGCCGCGGCAATGTTGAAGGAACTGGAAGCGTAACGGCAGAACGATCGGAAGAGGCGATCCATGGTGACACGGGAGCAAGCATTCGGGGGGAAACGCCATGCCCAGGCGGAAAGTAAAAGTTTGGGACCTGCATCCGACAGTTTGGATGCGGAGCGCTTATCGGCGGAGGTGGGCGCAGCACAGGAGGGCAGGTTCTTGTCGTCGGCTCATGTGCTTCAGCGTACGATTGGCAATCGGGCGACGGGGGAATGGGTGAGCGGGCCGCGCCGCGCCCAACGCTTCCCGGAGGCCCAGTCACAAACTAAGGTTCAGCGCACAGGAAAACCGGCTCTGCAATTCAAGAGCGGTGCATTTGTCGGACAGCCGTTAGCTCGAGGGATGCAAGTGGTGCAGCGCGAGTGGCTGGACAAGGGGGACCACTACGAATGGGATAAAACCGAGCCGGACGGTTTATTGTGGCGTGCGAACAGGAAAGGCGAGCTATATTACGAGCTGGACGGTATTAGCAGCGCGGCGCGTGCGGGGGACCTGACCTATGACCGGTATGCCGGGGCCGATAAGGCGAGAAGCCGCGAGGAGTGGCTGCAGTTGGAGGATATCCCGTGGCGGCGCGAGGAGGTGCCGGATGCGGGCATGCAAGATGCCGCGGGCGGTGTTGCCGACGAAAAGGATGCGGTGACCAGCGACGCCTTGGAAGACAAGCAGATGGATGGAGATGAATACGTTCCAGGCCAAGCACAGCAGAAGAGCAAACCGAGAAGCTGGAGAGCCCTAGCAGCCAAAGAAAAGAAATTAAAAAATAGGAAATCGGTCAAAAAAGCTAACGCCGCTAAGGAAAGAGCTGCCGCTAGAGACGTTAAAGACGCGGCTCCGGCGGCTTCCGACGATCATGCAGAAATGTCCGATGAGGAAAGAAGAAGACGAATTACCGCGCTTGCCGCGCTTGTGGATTTCCTCGACGTCGATGCTCTCGCACGCGCTTTCGATATCTATGCCGGAAATTTAGAACACTATCTGGAGAACTATAAAGCTTATGTGTCCGTAGAATCAGACGATGCGAAGGGCAAAGAGAGCGTTGAACAGATGAAACAAGATATGAAAGCTGAATTCGAGACCTACAGATGGAAGGCTGACAACGAACCCGATCCCGGCACCGGAAAGCGCTCCAAAAATGACTGGGCGGCGTCGGCGGTGCGCAGCGATGCCAAGTCTATTGCGGAACATAAAGACTACAAGGAAATCTTCGAAGGGGGGCAATACACCTTGCACCATAAGGTGTCGCAAAGTCGGCTGGAGGCGCTGTACAAAATGATGAACGCAGACCCCGAATCCAAGCAACTGCAAGCTTTTTTGGAGAATGATATGAAAACGGCGCTTGGAACGGAGGGCGTCATGAAAAATTTGAAGAGCATGCCGGGCAATCTCGAGGTCGGGCCGTTGGGCTCAAGACGTCTCGGCGACCCAGGCTCTCATTTTGACGGCAATTACCGGGACGGAAAGGCGACGCCGAGAACGGAGCAACTGGCGGTTGTGGACAATATGATCGCCAGCGGCAAAATCGACTGGGAGGAAGTTACCGCACGGCTGGCGCTGGTACAAAAGTTGCAAAACCAGCAATTGAAAAAAGAAAAGAAGAAGGGTGTATTGACCAAGCCTTACGCGGAGCAATGGACAAAAGGGAAAGATAATAAGTTCACGCGAGGGTAGCCGCGACTCCACACAAAGCGGATTCGCACATCGTTTGGACCATCAGCAGGGAGGGAGCTTATGGGGAAGCACGATCATATGCATAAAGGCGCGTCGTCCGGGCCCGCGGCGGCGGAGCGAACGCCGGAAGCGGAGTCGTCGGCTTTGGCGGAACGAAGCGAGCTGGCTGCAGCGCAAGGCTGGGGCGGCATCGGCACCGCGATTACCGGTTTGCAAAGACAGCTTGGCAACAGCGGCGTCGCCCAGCTTGTGCGCTCGCAGCGCAGCCAGGTTGCGGCATCGTCCGCTCCGGCGGGCGTCATCCAACGCGTCTCGGACAACAAGGATCATCATATGCAATTTTTGATGCAAAAGGCGCAGGATGCCGGTGCGGATACGAATGATCCCCATTTTATTTTAGCGCATGCTTGCGCTTATGTAATGGACCATAACCTTTACAGGGAAGCGTTTAAGCCCGACAACCTCCCGCCGATCTATCAGGCTGTGCTGGGTGCTGTGCCGCAGAGCGGCGATCCGCAGGATTATCACAATATTTTGTACGGTTATATTGGGGGGCTGGGAGTAGGGGCTACAAGTCAGGTGCATTGGGGTGGTCTGACTCCTGCGGGTACAGGAACCGGAGCGCGCATCCGCTATGCGCCCGACGGTCATGCCGAAGGAACTCCGACAGATGCCAAAACGCCGTGGATGGAGGAGCTGTACAGGCGCAAGGATGGGACGAAAACGCTGTTTGTCATGGGCCATCTGATCAATGCCGATTTGGGCGGGCCGGGCCTCGACTACAACTATGTGCCGCTGACGGGCAGAGCCGGCTGGCATGGCGCCAACGATGCGAACGCGCTTCATTCCAAGGGCATCGAACAAATTGTCAAAACGAAATATGCGCAGCTCGGCGGAGATGTCACCGCGCTCGAATACGAGGTCGTAGCCGATTATTCGCGTGGTGCGCGAACTGCGCAAACCGACCAGATGCGGATGGCTTTGCAGAAAATGGCAGAGATTGAGGGACAGCTGGGGCAACTGGCCAATACGCAGCTTGCCCGGCTTGATCAGGCGGATAAGGACACGTTAAAGAAGATGATTCAGGCTGTGCCGAATCTGGATACGATGTTGTATGCCGTCAGCTCCGGCAATTATTGGATCCGCAACTGGGCGACGTTGCAGGGGCTTGTGCAGGAAAACCTGAATTTGTGGGAGTACGAGGACCGGATCGTGCCGAAGCAACTGAATGCGGAAGTGAATTGGACGCAGGCCGGTTCCCAGCAGCAGATGCAGTTGGAGGTTCCGATCGTGCTGCCGGATAGCCTGGCCGCTCCGTATAACAGCAACCGTGAATCGAGTTACAAAAGCGAAGCTCCGACGGATCACAAAAGTCAATTCTCCGACTATTTGGAGCGCAATTCCGGCGCTTATCAGTTGGACGACGAGGCTTCCACCAAGGCTAAGGGCGCGGCTTTGCTGATGGATTTGAATGAATACGACCGGGAAAATTTGACCGATATTTTGTCCAATATGCATCAATATTATGTCATTCAAGAGAAGCTGGACAACGCAGACGGCGCGCTGACGGAGGAGCAGCTTGCAGCTTTGCAGCAGGAGCAGGCGGAGTATGCCAATGCGTTTGAATTGATCAAGGATGAGCCGGACATTGCCAAATTAATTACGAGCAAGGACTCGGCGGCGATGGTGGCCGGCTTGTTGTCCAACTCGTCCGGCGAGCTTTTTGACGAGGTGCAGAATTATACGGTGCAGGTGAATCAAGTTGCAAATACGGGCAAAAAGTTCAGCCAATTTGCGTACAGCGGTCAAACGCCGTTTGGCAGTCCAAGCAAAATCGTCGCCCAGTTGGAAAAAGACGGCCACCCGCAGGGCTCCAGCGCAGGCGGCGACTCGGCGTGGATGCTCAAGCTGGAGGAGCGGCGCGATGCCAGCAAAACGCTGTATGTGCGCGGTCATATGCTGAACCGCCATCTGGGCGGCGCGGGGCTGGATTCCAACATGGTGCCGCTCACAGGCCGCGAAGGCTGGTATGGCGCCAACAATGCCAACGGCATGCATTCCGCGGGAATTGAAGAGAACGTCAAACATTTGTATGGGCAAGTGGCCGGCCCCGGTGAAGAGGGCGATCTGAGCAAGGTGACGAATCTCGTCTATACGGTCGAGGCGATTTTCGGCGATCATGCCCGTCAGCAGACGGCGCAAATGAAGGCTTTGAACACGGCTTACAGGCAGCAGGTCATCGACGGTATTTTCAATGAATTACAGGCCGGGAACGATTCGTTGAACGATAACGACCATCAGGAGAAATATACCAACCTCTCTACCGGAGATTTTGTTAACATGGTCAACACGGATATGGACGAAGCCCGAAATTTGTTCCTGCACAAAATTTATGCCGTCATGGGCGAGAACTACCCGCCGAATCTGGACCCTACGGTCGACCCGCTGCGCGCGCAGATTGCCGCCGACTATCAATTGGATGCGCTGACCGTGCCGGAGCTGATTCAGGCGTGGAAGGATCATTTGGCTTCGCGTGAATATCAGGGGCAGACCCGCGCGAATGCTTCGATGCAAATGGCTGTGGTGGACATGCGCGAGCAGTTTTCCCAGCCGATCGCTGCGCTGCAGCCGGCCCATGTGCAGTATGTTCAGGGCGTCGTGCAAGCCAACGATCAGATGGAAGCGGCGCTTAATGCGGTCAGCCCGAACGGCAACTATTTGCTTGAGGACATCCGCACGCTTCAGGATAACATGCAGCTCAACAGCGAGTTGTGGGAATTTGAGGACCACCATGTGCCGCTGCGGCTGGAAGCTTCGGTACGTTGGACGCAGCACGGAATGGACAGGAACGGGGAAGCGCTGATTCCCGTTGTATTGCCGAGCGATATCAAAGCGCCGTACCGCGAGCGCGAGTCTGGCTGAAAGCAGACGCAAACAGCCCGCTTGTGCGGGCTGTTTGTTTGTGAAACGGCGATAGGAAGAAGGCGCAGGAGCAGCGTGACACAGATGCTTGTCTGCGCTGCAGCGGCGATTTGCGGCTGGCTGCACGTTCTTGGACGAAGGTTTTGCTGCTTAAAGCGTTTTTTGTGCCGTCTGGAACACGACAACATCGTCCCGAGCGTTTAACACACCTGTCTCATACAGCCGCAGCAGGCCTGCCCAAGCGGCCCCGCCTTCGTGGGAGCAAAGAATGTTCCAAGCCTGAAGCTGCTGCAGCGCTGCGGCGACTTCCAGCTCGTCGACACGGGTTGCCGACCCGCCTGTATCCCGCAAGATGTTCACCAGCAGATCGGCATTGGGCGGGTATGGCACGCGCACTCCTGTGTGCGATACGCGCGTATCCGGTTCGAAGGCCCGCAGGCCGTGATCATCGGCCAGCGCATGCACGATCGGATCACAGCCCGTGATCTGTACGCAGTAGAGACGGGGCATATCTCCTTCGACAAGACCCATTTCGCGCAGTTCCTGGAACGCTTTCCACATGCCGATCAGGCCCGAACCTCCGCCTGTTGGGTAGACGATAGCGTCGGGCAGCTTCCAACCGGATTGCTCGGCAATTTCAAAGCCCATCGTTTTTTTGCCTTCGACCCGCCCCGGCTCGCGCAGCGTCCCGAGATTGAACCCGCCGTGTTGGTCGCAATATCGCTGGGCGGCAGCCCCGGCATCGTGAATCCAGCCTGCGACGACAAAGACCTCCGCTCCGTATTGCCGGCAGTCGCGGATCGTGGCGTTCGGGCAATCGCCGGGCAGGAAGACGGTCGCTGAGATGTTGGTCTTGGCGGCATAGGCTGCGAGGGCAGCCGCAGCGTTTCCGTTGGAAGCGAGCACAGCTCGTTCCACTCCCCATTCACGGAGCAGCGAAACGGCGCAAGACATGCCGCGCGCCTTGAAGCTGCCTGTGGGATTATATCCCTCGCGTTTGATGCGGATGCGTCGCACATTCAGTTTATGTTGCCGCGCATGCAACTCGGTCAACGCTGTCCAGCCTTCCCCCAAACTGACGATGCAGCCGGCATCGCGAACCGGAAGAAGCTCGCGGTAGCGCCACATCGTATGCGGTCTGGCAGCGAATGCATCGGGAGTCCACAGCTTGCTTATCGCGTCCAGATCGTAGCGAACGAACAAAGTTCCGCCGCAGCTGCACGCACCCAACAAGGCGAATTTGTAAATAGTCCCGCACTGGATGCAGGAGAGATCAGGTTCTCTCATCTTTATTGTACCTCTCAGCGGGTTTTGGCAACTGCGATAAATTTTCCTTATCATAACAAACCAGCCTGCAAATTGACAAGATGAATCGGCTTACAACGTGAGGGCGTTGTGCTATAATTATATTAAATTTGACAAAAAATGAGCTTCTTTATACGAGACAATAACGATTGGACGCAGACAGGAGACGTCGCCATGATGATAGGCATATATAGCTCCACCCCTGCTTCGCTGACCCCGGCGCGGACGGCTTCGTTGGTCCGGGAAGCCGAGGCTCAAGGGGTGCAGCTGCTTTTTTTTGCTCCAGCCGGTCTCGATGAAAACTCGGCTACGGTACAGGGAATCGTGTATACGCATCAAATCGGGAAGCGGCAGCGGTTGCCGCTTCCCGCCTGTGTGATCGCCGCTCCCGGCGTGGACCCAAGCCTGACTGCATGGCAGTGGCTGTGCCGCCACACTGCGGTGATTGGCACGGAGCTGTCTGGCGCGTATGAGGAGCAGCTTGGCGCTCGTTTCCGGCAGTTGTCCCGGCTGCGCTCGCTGTTCGAATCAGGACCGGGTGAGGAGGTTGCGGCTGACGAGACGAAGGAGTGGCATCATTTCCGTTTGACGCTGTGCCGCACGGCGCAGGGAGGGTGGAGCAACGTTGGCATTGGGTTGTCTGAACGCGGCGACGCTGAGCATGACACCGACGAAAACGATGGAGGGCGCAGCGTTTCCCGTTATCTGCAAGCGCGTTTTCCCGGCAATTCTCTATGCATCGAATCACATCTGATGCTGCTGGCCGCGGAAACGGCAGAACACATCGCCGCGATCCACCAAGCCGAGTTGCCTGGCCTGTATATCGATTTGGCGACTGACGACGGGCAGCGAACCCGCTTTTGCGGAGCGGGCATCGCCGAGGATGAAGCTGCGGTTTGGTCGCAAGCGGTGGCCTATGCAGCGCAGTTAATACGGCATGCGGCGGAAGCTGTCGCACCGGTGCAGCGAGCCGCTGCCCGCTTGCATGTGGATAAGCCGACGATCGGCATGCTGGTCGGTTGGGAGCTGTCACCGTTGTTTCTGGAAGCGTGTCATCAGGTGGCGGAGTCGCGGGGCGCGCGCTTTTTTTATTTTTATCCGCGCCGGGTTGATGTGGAGAAGCGGCAAATTCGCGGCTTCCATTGGCAGGACGGTCAGTGGCGCAAAGCGTTTTTTCCCTATCCAGATGTGATTTATGACCGGATGCGCCGCAATCATGCCGCGAACGCCGCAGTTTATGAATCGCTGGCCGGGATTCCGATCACTCACGAGCTGGCTTTCGGCTCGCTCGACAAGCTTAAGGTGTATCGGGCGGTAGCCAATGATCCGCAACTGGTTGAAGCGCTCATTCCCTTCCAGACGTTGGATCGTTTGGAGGAAGCGAAGCGTTTTATCGATCTGCATCCGCGCTTTATTTTGAAGCCTTTGCGCGGTTCCAACGGGGACAAGATGATTGTCGGAACGCTGCGCGACGATGGGCGGTATGAGATTTTTGACCAGGACTTCATGCATGACATGACGCGAGCGGAGCTCGATCAACTGCTTGCCGAACTGCGGAAGCACCGCTATATGGCCCAGCGGTTTATCGAAAGCAAAACCCGCGAGGGCTTTACGTTCCACATTCGCGTGCATGTGATGAAGGACGGCAGCGGCGGTTGGAAGATCGCTTTTATTTTGCCTTCCTTTTCGCTGACGCCTTACCGCAAAATTACGAATCATGCGAAGACGGTTCGCGGTGTGACAAAATGGGAATGGTTCCTCAATGGCCAGTTTGGCGAGACGCTGGGCGGTGGTGTAGATGACCGGGTGCGGAGTTTTGCCTTGCGGCTTGCCGACTTTTTGCAGGATTGTTTCGGGGGTGGATTCCATGAAGCAGGAATCGATATGGGGATTGACGAACATGGAATTATTCGGCTTTTTGAAGTTAATTTGAATAACGTGGGTATGAATCTGCATGAATTCGAAGCGGCCAAACACGGGGTCGAATACGCTCTGTGGCTGCTGGCTTCGCGCAAAGGCGAGACGGGTCCGCACGTTCCAATTCCAAGGAGGCACTACGATGGTGAATCACAATGATGATGCCGAGCTGCAAGCATCGCAGGACAAACGGGCAAAATTGAAAAAGTACGGCAAGGTGGCTCGCACGTCGATGCTGGCCATTACGATGGGCATGAGCTGGACCGCAGGGCATGCCACCGCTGCGTCTCCGGCGAGCGAACCCGCTGCCCAGCAGTCCGAACCGCAGGTGGCTGCCGTAGCGCCGTTGCAATATACGGGAAATTCGCTCCATTATTTCAAAAACGTATTTTTGCCGCAATCCAAGTATTTCAATACGACAAGCAGCGGTGAAACCGCGCCGACAGCGAACAACGTGGCGATCAGCGGCGTGAGGGCGGTCGGCCAGATGTTAACGGGCACTTATGAGTATGCGGATGCGGAGAGCGACTTGGAAAGCGGCACGACGGTGCAGTGGTATCGTTCGGATGACCAGTGGCTTACCATCAACTACACGCCGATTGGCGGAGCTACAGGCGATACGTATACGCTGACATTGGCCGATGTCGGCAAATTCATTACGTTCGTGGTGACGCCGCGCACTAGCGTAATTCCTTATGAAGGAGCTTCGGCCGGCAGTACGACGGGCGAGGCGATTGCGATGTATGCGCCGACTGCGCCCACGGCTTCCAACGTGGCGATCAGCGGAACAGCCCGCTCTGGACAGACCTTGACGGGCACTTATACGTATGCCGATATCAATGCCGATGCGGAAAGCGGCACAACGGTGCAATGGTATCGCTCGGACGATGCTGCGCAGGAGATCAACTATGTGCCGATTGACGGAGCGACCGGCCTGACCTATACGCTGACAAGGTCGGATGTCGGCAAGTATATCACTTTTGTCGTCACACCGCGTACAAGCATAGTTCCAACTGACGGCCTCCCCGTCAAAAGCGCGCCGACAGCGCGAGTGATGGACAAGCCGTCTGCGGAGCCGACGACATCCGTATCGGAGCCGCAGGAGGAAGAAGCGCTGATCGAAGTCGTTGCGGTCAAGAAAAACGTGGAAACGCACGATTCGGCCAAGCTGCTGCTGACTCGCGATAAGGACACGAAAGCGATCACGCTGGCCAACTTCCATTTTTATACGGAAGGCGTCATGCAATCTTCGCAAGATGCGAGTAAAAAAGAAACGATTGCGGTCAGAGCCAAGTCGCTTAAGGAGGCGCAAAACGTATATGCCGATATTGCCGGCGACGCCGTATCGACCTTGCGCGACAATCAGCAAAGATTGGCTGTGATCACCGGTGACGTGGCGATTGAATTTCCGACGGTTTCCGTGCCCGTGAACGATCTGGTGCAGCAAACCGGCGTGTCTGCCGACAAGCTGAAAATCGAAATCAACATTGAAAAACAGCCGGCAGCCGTCAAGGAACAGGGGAACGAGTGGGCCAGCCGGCAAAACGCCACCGTAATCGGCGAGCCGTACAAGTTCAGCTTGAACGTCAACGATGGCACGAGTTCGACGCCGATCGTTCAATACGGCAATCGCTATGCGTACCAAACGATCCCGATCCCGGAAGGTGTGACGGACCTGAATTCGCTTGGTGCGGTGATGCTGCTCGACGGCAAATATGTGCCGGTTCCCGTGCGTATCGTCGACGAAGGCCATGCTTTGCTGCATACGCCTACGAACGTAACGGTCATGCTGATCCAGCGCCACGAGGATTTTGCCGATATCGCCGATCATTGGAGCAAAGACGATGTGCGCTTGATGGCCAATAAGGGCAATGTGCAAGGCGATGCGCAAGGCCAGTACAACCCGGATAAGCCGCTGACGCGCGCCGAATTTGCCGATTTGCTGGTGAAGGCGTTTGGTCTGGGCCATCAGGATACGGCCGGTCAAGGCCCGCAATTCAATGATTTGCCTGCCGATCCGGCGCTGCGGGAAAGCATTGGCATTGTCGCCGGAGACGGTTTGTTCAACGGGATGACCGATGAGCAGTTTGCGCCGGATGAAGGCGTGACCCGCGAGCAGATGATTACGGTGCTGATGCGCTTTTATAAGGAGTTCGAACTGGAGTCTACGCCAGACGAACAACCGCCTGTATACAGCGACTCCGCACAAACTTCGGGTTGGGCCCAGGCGGATGTGAACGCAGCGAATGAAGCGGGCATTATTACCGGCTACGAAAATGCCACGGTGCGTCCGCTGCACGTAGGCACGCGCGCCGAAGCGACAGCGCTGATTCGCCGCTTCCTGCAAAAAACGAATTTGATCAATTAAAGCCCCGTTCCAGAAAAAACCTCGAAGCTGCTTGTCGTGCAAGACAAGCGCTTCGAGGTTTTTGTGTTGCGCTGCGCTTGGAGCCGGTCAGCGGCCAAACGCCTTGGCATATTGGGTTTGCAGCAGGGACAGCGCATATGGAATCACGTGTCGGGCCGTTTCGTAAGGATGGACAACGCCGGCAGGCCCGTCGTATTCGCCGCCCAGCAGCCGGATCGTGCCCTCGCCGTCAATCGCTGCGTCCAAAATCAGCTCGTGAATGCGATGACGGCTCGCTGCGGCAAGCTGCTCGGCCATCGTACAAGCCAGCGCATGCAGCTGATCGTCCAGCTTTGCCCCTTCGGTTTCCGGGAATTCGCGGTCGAGCAGCCAGTCCCACTTGACCTCGCAAGGCAGCGCCGCCTGCGGCTCGCCGGAGGCTAGCGCCAGCAGCGGAGCAATATGCAGCACGGTCCATGCGCCATCGGCCTGCTTGAGCATATAGACGCGAATGTGCAGGGCATGACCGTCATGTGTGGCGCTGTCGATTTGCTGAATCAGCATGTAGCCGGAATCGTGGAATAGCTGCAAAAACGTCTGAAATTCAGACGCCGCCAGCGTGTGTGTGAATTGTTCATCCTGCACGACATAATGTTCGGGAAGTCGCCGGATGATCAGCACGTCCTCCAACTGCCGGGCGTTATCGGTTTTCATCACCGCCAGCCCGCAGCGGTCGATGAAGCTTTGCGCTTCCTCGGGGGTCTCGGGGCGAACAAATTGCGGCAAATGCCCGGCCAGCCCCAAGTGGCGGGACGCCACCGCGAAAAATAACGACGACGGCACCGGCCCTTTCGGCTCGTTAGACGTCAGCAGCAGGTTGGAGTTCGGGCGGTACAACGCGTGCGCCGCTTCGAGATCCGGGTGCTCCATCAGGTTGTAGACGATATCGGGAACAGCGAACAGCCGCTTCGACCAGGTCCGACCTTCACGCCAATACCCGGAAATCGACATGGCCCGGAAGCTGATATCCTCGAGCAAAAAATAAGCGAGCTGTACACCGTACGCCCCGGCGACATCGGCGTAAGCCTCCAGTTCCTCGCGCATCGGAGGTTCGCTGAACAGCAAACCCAGGCTGGCGGCATCGCTGCGGGCAGCCAGCGGCCGGCTTTCGCGCGAAGCCTGCTCGGCGATGTACTTGACATAAGCGACGGCTTGCACGGCCCGCTCCTGTTCATGATAGAGCGTTCCCGGACACGTATTGGCTTCATAAAACCACAGGCGGTGTTCCGCGTCGAGCGCCAGATCGATTCCCAATTCGTTCAGCGGATGGGCGTAATGCGAGTCGATCCATTCGGCCAGCTCCAGCCCCAGCGCCTGCATTCGCGCAGCAAACGTCTCGGCTTGTCCGGGGAACAGCCGCTGCAGGAACGGCTCAACAGGCTCCGTACGGCCGCCGACGCTGACATTGCTCGTAATCGTATCTCGGGCGCCGATCCGCGGGTAGATAATCGTTACGCCCCATTCGCCCTGACCATCGCGCTGTACGAGCACGCGGAAATCGAACGGCTCCAGCTCGGGAGTCAGGCAGACGATGTACGGCTGGATCAAATATTCGCGGTTCAATTGTCGCACGAAGGCATCCAGTTCTTCGCGGTTCATCCAGGTCCAGTCCGCACCTGCCTGCAGCCCGTACCTGCCGTCCTTGCGAACCATGGCCTGCACGCCTTCGCCGCGGCTGCCTTGCACCGGCTTGATCACCAGTTTGCTGTGTGCGTCCAGCAGTTCTTCGATCTGGGCGGCTTCTTCCAGCACGGCTGTTGGCACGATATGCGCGGCCAGCGTGGGGTGCTGGGCGATCAGTTTCGTAATTTCCCATTTGTTATCGATCAGAAAAGCCGTGAACGGCACGAGTTTGCGAAAAATCAGCTCCCGGTCCGAACGCCGGCGCGGCCCCCAGGGCCGAATATTCATAATGGCCTGTGGAAAGGCAAACACGTTCTCGATCCAGCCGCTGCCGTCAAAATAAAGGCCTGACACGGTACGGCGATCCAGATCAATGCCGGACTCGTTGAAAAATACCAACTGCACGTTTTGCCTGACGGATTCCGCGACAATCGCTTGTACGCGGTTTTCGGTCATCACCGAAAAGGGGTCATGGGGGTGGAAAACGCCGATCAGCACGCGCAGCTCCTCCTTTTATTTGTGTAGCTTGATGATATCCCAGACTTGCTTGACATCCATTATAGCAGATACGCCGGCGGATGGGGGCATGTCTTGCGCGCGGTTCAGCGAGAGCCTCCCGCTACTGACCCCAGCCGCTGGCTCATTGCCCGGAGCGGCGCGCTATCGCGGGGCAGGTTTTGCCAGCCGGGAATTGCCCGGGGGAAACGCTCAAGCAGCGATGTTTGCTCAGTTCGTAATACTTTCGCCATGTTCAGACCTGAGCCAATCGGCGATGATAAGGAAGGCAAGGCGATTGAATAAGCAGGAAGCGCGCGAAGCGGGAACTTCCAACGGTTCCGCAGTGCGGGCGCCGGTTCGGCGTTCGTATGCTGCGCGCAGCCTGACGTTTTGTCAACCAAGTGTCGCGGGTTCAAATCCTGCATCGCCTGGACGGCGATTAGCTCAGTGGTAGAGCACTCGATTAGGGATCGAGCCATTCTTTCTGCAACCTTGGCCAAAGAGCTCCTGCGGGCTTCCACAGACGCACCGGGGCGCCGGCTCTGCGAGCTGCGGATACCGGCTGCGGCATGGCGATACCTGCCGTCGATGGTCGGCTTTGTCGGATGGCGGCTTGCTTGCGGGCAAGCGCTCAAGCCAGCGGAGCCCATCGGCGAAAGCGGCGCCAGGCCCGGCCTCAAGACAGCTCCCGTCAGCGCACCGGCGGGGTTCTTTACGCTTAAGGTTCCAACCAACCCGATATTTTACAAGAAAAAGGTGATAGATTATGATGTGGAAAACCATCAACATTCAAAGCGATGAACGCGGACTGCTGTTCCGCGACGGCCGCTACATCAAGCTGTTGCAGCCCGGCAAGCACCGGTTTCTCCCGCTGCGCGGCGAAAGCGTAACGCTGCAGAATGTGCTGCGTCCGTTCTCCGTACCCGGCAAGGACCTGCGTTTGTTTCTGGGCGACGAGCGGCTTTGTATGGAGCTGAGCGTTGTGGAGGTAGCCGACGACGAATACGCGTTGCACTTCGAGGACGGCCAATTCGTCGAGGTGCTGGGCACAGGCAAACACGCCTTTTGGCATGCGCTGAAACGGCATGAGATCATTCGCGCCGACAAGCGCGATCCGCAGTTGCCCGCCGGAGTGAGCATGGCTGTTGCCGTCAAGCTGCTGGCGCTGGGCGTCGTGCAGGCGATCGACGTGGCGAACCATGAGGTCGGCTTGCTGTTTTTTAACCATGTGCTGCACAAACAGCTTGGTCCCGGCCGCTACTTCTTCTGGCGGGGTCCCGTGGGGGTGACGGTTCGTAATATCGACCTGCGCCAGCAGCAGCAGGATATAACGGGGCAGGAAATTATGACGGAGGACAAAATCGCCTTGCGCCTGAACTTCGTGTGCCAATACAAAGTGGTCGATCCGCTCAAGTCGCTTGATATTAAGGCGTTTGAGGAGCAAATTTACGTGCGGCTGCAACTGCAGCTCCGCGAATACGTCGGCACGCTCAAGTTTGATGAACTGCTGAAAATGCGGCAGGAGATCGCGGTGTTTGTGCTGACGCGGCTTAATGCGGACAGCCAGACGTACGGCGTGCAGTTCATCTCGGCTGGCGTCAAGGACGTCATCCTGCCTGGCGATGTCAAGGAGATTCTGAACACGGTGCTGCTCGCCGAGAAGAAGGCGCAAGCCAACCTGATCACACGCCGCGAGGAAACGGCTTCGACGCGCAGCCTGCTGAACACGGCCAAGCTGATGGAGGAGAACCAGACGTTGTACCGGCTCAAGGAGCTGGAGTTTCTCGAGAAAATTTGCGAGAAAATCGGCACGGTGTCCGTCAGCGGCGGCGGCGGCAGCCTGCTGGAGCAGCTGAACTTTTTTCTGGCCGATAAAGGACGCGGCGTTTAACTTGAAGTTTGCCAAATGATGGATTACGATAAGGGAAAACGGATGTTGGGAGAAGAAGCCGCCATGCACCATTCCGTGATGTTGCCTATACAATATCCGCCGATCACGTCTTACCAGCACCATGCGGCGACGTTATCGATCATGGCTGCGCACGGCGAGTACCTGCCGTGGTTTTGCAGCAATTATATCCAGCTGAGAGTGAATGTGAATCCCGATTCCAGACCTTGGCTGGATTTTTTTTCGTTTTTGTACGATGGGTTTCACAATTGTCCGTATTTGCGCGTCCAGCATCTGGAGGCCGGGCTGATGGAGGAGTTGTGTCCCGATGTGGCGGAGTTTGCCGTTCGGAGCTTGCGCCTTGGCTATTATGTATATGCGGTGATCGATTGCGGTCTCGTGCCGGCGTATGCCGACTATGGTCAAGGGGCGGCGCCGCATCCGGTGCTGCTGTATGGCTGCGATGCGGAGCGGGAACTGTTGCATGCGGGCGATTTTTTTCGCGGGCGGTTTGCGTTTGCGACGATCGGGTTCGACGAGCTGCGCCGTGCGTTCCGGGCGGTGGAGGCGGGGGCGTTTCATTTTGTCGGCGCCAAGCTGATTCGGCCGCATGCGGAGGAAAGCTACAAGCTGGATCTGCAAACGGTCGGCGAGTTGTTCGCCGATTATTTGTACAGCCGGGAGACGGAAAACCGCTATCGGATGGACCGCAACCTGAATCCCGATATCCGCAAAGGGCTGGACCCGGTGTATGACCGGTTGACGTTGGAGGTCGAGCGGCATCTGGACGATCCCGCCATCTTTCATCTGACCTCGTTCCATGTGCTGCATGATCATAAAAAAGCGATTGTCCGCATTCTCGCATATTTGCGCGAACGGGGCCATGTGCGGCACGACTACGGTTATGTTAAGCTGGAAGCGGCGGCGCTGGCCGTGCGCAACACGATTCTCAAATATAGCCTGCGGCCGTCGTCAAAGCTGCGGGAACAAATCGTGCGCATGCTGGCGGCGCTGCGGGAAGCGGAACGGTCCGCGTTGACAGAGCTGCTGGCTGAGTGGCGCTGAGCGCCCGCTGTGCGTTGCGTTTACGGCGCAGCCTGCACGGGGACGCCGTCGAGCGTCAGCGCAAGCCGCGTGCGGCCGTCGTCATACACCCAGACGAGCGTCTGGCCGCTGGCGACGAGGTGGACGACGTCTTCATCGGCGGACGAGGTGTGCACCGGCCCGACCTGCTGTTGGAAACGGGCGATGATATCGGCGTAGCGAAGCGGCAGCTTGATCTTGCGCATGCCGCCGTTGCCGTCAAACGCGACGGCGTATTGCACGTTGTCGAGGTCTTCGGCGACGGCAATAAACGGCGGCGCTGCAGCCGGCATGGACGCGATCTCGCTCAAGTGCATGGCGGACAGTCGGGCCGCATAATCGGCAGGGACGTACAGCGCGGAGCCGCCTTGGGCCGCTGCCGACAAGGGCTGCACGGCTGTACAGCCGGATAAAGCCGGCACAGCGATGACCGCAAGCAGCAGAAGCAGGCTATGGGTCAACTTCATGGAATTTCCTCCTCTTTTCCTTCATATCCGTTTACTGGAATAGACGCACGGCAGGCGGCAAGGTTGCGGGACCGGAAGGAGGAGTTTTGCGGGAAATCCATTTGTCTTTTTATGCAGGAATTTGTCGAATTTATTGAGAATTGATATAAGGGTACGGTTTCAGGGAGAGGAAGTGGTGCGACCGGCATGCCCGGCGAACGATTTTGGCCATCTGCGGCACACACTAGCCATGACGCGCAACTAACAAACGAACGGTCTGTAGGCCTGCAGCAGCGGGTCTTGTTTTTTTCGAAGGTCTGTCTGCGCCGGTTGGCTGCGGTTTGCAGCTCGTCCGGTGTTGCTTTGTGAAAATTTTGTCAAGTTTTCCATCTGATTTCACAAATTATTCAAATTGCCAGATTAATGTTTCAATTTTGAAAATAATTTTAAAGGATTCAACCTGTTTACGTCGTATAATTGATAAGTAAGTAGGACTGCATGACTAGTCACTAAGGAGGATATCTATGCCAAAAAAAGAGAAGGTTTGGAGACTGACCATTCGTAAGAAGCTGCTTTTGATTTCCCTGCTGATGCTGCTGGTTCCCGTATCTGTGCTGGGAGCGATTACGTATAAAGTGTCTTCGCAGGAAACCGACGCTTTGATCAAGAGCAATTTGCGAAATTCGGTGCGCATGGCGATCGATCTGGCAGCCACCTTTGAAGAAGCGGAGAAAGCCGGCATCATGAGCAAGGACGAGGCGCAGGAAAAGGTCAAATCGCTGCTGCTTGGTCCGAAGCAGGACGGCGTACGGCCGGTAAACAAACATATTAATTTGGGGGCGAACGGGTACTTTTACGTATTGGAAACGGATGGAATGCTGGCAGCGCACCCTTCGTTGGAAGGCCAAAACATTATTGACAAGCAATCGCCCGACGGCACGTATTATGTGAAAGACATTATCGCGCACGCCACAAGCGGCGGCGGTTATACGATGTACAGCTGGCCGCTGCCCAATTCCGAAAAGGAAGGCGAGAAAATCGCCTACTCCGAGCAGACGCCAAGCTGGGGTTGGATTATTGCAGCCGGCTCGTACATGCAGGACTACAACACCGGGCAAAGCCGGATTCTGAAAACGATTCTGATTACGCTCGTCTGCTGTTGGGTGATCGGCGGAGCGGTGATGACGTTGTTCGCGTTGCATATTTCCCGGCCGATTATTCGGCTGGCCCAGCAAGCGCGGCTGTTTGCGACCGGCGATTTGCGCAAAGCCGATTTGCGGGTCAGCAACCGCGACGAAATCGGTGAACTGGCGTCTTCGTTCGAAGCGATGTACAACAATTTGCGGGCGGTCGTATCCGGGCTGTTGAAAAATTCGGATTCGCTGTCCGAAGCGGCGCGCGAGGTTGGCATGGCGATTGGAGAGACGACACAGGCCAGCAATCAGATTGCCAATTCTGTGCAGGATATGGCGCTCAGCAGTGAAACGCAGGAGCGCAGCATCCGCGAAAGCTCGGTGGCGATGGAGGAAATGGCGCACGGCATTCAACGTATCGTCACGACGTCGTTCAGCGCGTACGATTCTTCGGCGATGACGCTGGAGCAGGCTGAGCAGGGCAATCAGCTGATCGTGAAGTCGACGAATCAGATGGGTTCCGTGACGCTGACGGTCAATGAGTTGGCCGAGATTGTCGCCAAGCTGGCTGAGCGTTCGCAGATGATCGGCGAGATCATTCAGGTGATGACGGATTTGTCTTCGCAGACGAACCTGCTGGCGCTGAACGCTTCGATTGAAGCGGCGCGGGCCGGTTCGGAGGGACGCGGTTTTGCCGTCGTGGCCAGCGAGGTGAAGAAGCTGGCCGAGCGCTCGAACGAATCGGCTTCGCAGGTGTCGGAGTTGATCCATGCGATTCAGGGCGATATCGAGCAGGCCAGCGTAGCGATGCAGAAGGGCGAACGCGAGGTTGCCGCCGGGGTGGAATCGATCGAAAATACGGGTCAGGCGTTTGTGCGCATTCTCGAAGCGACGCGCAGCGTCGTGCAGCAGGTGCAGGAGACGTCGGCGGCGGCAGAGGAAATGTCGGCGAGCTCGCAGGAAATCTCCGCGTCCCTGCAGGAAATCGAGCGGATGTCGACGCGCGCCAACGAACTGGCTCAGCAGATTTCCGGCGCCACCGAGGAGCAAATTGCCGCGATGGAGGAGACGAATGCTTCGTCGGAATCGCTGCGCGGCATGGCGGCCGATATGCAAAGTCTGGCGCACCGTTTTACGCTGTAGCCCGCGTTTCGTCGCGTACGCAGTTGTACGGCCTGCGGTTGGAACGCAGGCAGCGAGGAGGTTTGGCGTTGTCGTGCCTCTCCGGGCGGCGAGCGGCGTCAGTTTTTTACCAAATTTAATAAATCAGCGCAAAAAACCTGCGAAGAGCAGGTTTTTTGCTTAGGTGTGGCGAAAACGATTTCTTGAAGCGATTTGGCGACGATAAGGGGGTTCATCAGGTGAAAATATCGATCATTATTCCGAGCTACAATGCGGATGAGCTGCTGGCCAAGGGTTTGGCGACGTTAGCTGCCCAGAAGCTGTCGCTGGAAGAAACGTTCGAGGTGGTTGTCGTCGACGACGGTTCCACGGACGCGACGCGCGAATACGTGGCGCGCTTTGCCGCCGAAGGGCTAGACATTCATTATGTGCATGTGCCGCGGGATGAGGAGTCCTGCCGCTCGCGGGCGCGCAACCGCGGCATGGCCGTCAGCTCGGGGGAGGTTTATCTTTTTCTCGACAGCGGGATTCTTGTGCCCGAGCGGTTCGTCAGCGGCATTGCCGAATATTATCGGATGCATTCGCTCCATACGGCGCTGCTGATCTACACGTATGGCTTGAATGTCACACCGGAGCAAACCGATATGGAAGGGCTGGAGCAACTGGATGTTAACGATCGTCAGGCGATTGACGATTGGTGCCGGGAGCCGTTTTGGTTCGACCTGCGGCATGGCGCGTTTCAGCACGACATTGGCCAGTTGCGCTCGCCGTGGTTTTGCGGCTTCTCGTGCGCGCTGACTGCGCCGGCTGAGCTGACCAAGGCGATTGGCGGGTTCGACGAAGCGTTTAAGGGCTGGGGCGTCGAGGATCTTGATTTCAGTTATCGACTGCATCGCCATGGCGTGTGCTTTGACACGGTTGGTTCGTTGTATGCGTTTCATTACCCGCATCCGATCCACTATTCCGTTGAAAAACCGCTGAATGAGCAGCGCAATAAATTGCTGATGCATGCGAAATACTACGAGTTGGAGACGGAACTGTTCGCTTTTGAGCGTTACGAGTTTCCGAACGTGCTGGCCAAACTTGATCATTTGCAGTTGGCGGACATGTTGCCGGCCAGCTACCCGCGCGCGGAAATGGCCGCGCTGAGCGCACGCCATCTTGCCGGAGCGAAGCGTTCGCTGCTCGTCGGAGCCGACAAGGCCAAGCTTGTTGGGCAATTGCCGGTGACACATCTGTTCGGGCGCAGTCCGGCGATGGTCGACAAGCTGAAAACCGCGTTTCCCGAACGGGAGGTTGCTTATTTGCTCGGCTATGCGACTCCTTACGAAACCGATTATTTCGATGTGGCGATTGTCACCGACCTGCTCCGGGGGCTGAACCCGGCGGCGCGCCAGCGTTTGCTCGTGGAGTTGAGCCGCATCGCTCGCGAAGTCATCGTGCTGGTCAGCCCGGAGCTGAACCCGCGGATCGAGCGGGAGTTGAACGCGCGAGTCATACCGGGGCAGGAGTTTGTTGGCAGCCCGTTCCAGCCTTACGTTTCCATGGAAAAGGTTTTCAGCGCGTCTCGGGCGGAAATTGCCGCGTTGGCTGACGGATTGGAGCGGGTGCGTCTGGTTGATATCGTATACGATGCCGAGTTGGTGAAGGAAGAGGCGCGGCGATAAGCGAAAGAGAGCCGGGGAACTGCGCTTTGGAAAGCAGTCCTGATTCGTGTAAACAAACGCTCCTTGTGCAGAAGAGACGACGGTCTCTCCCGGCAGGAGCGTTTTTTCCTTTGCGGTGGCGCATAAATCGTGGGCAACGGCAGATCCGACGCTTTCAATGTGTTCCCGGTGTGATAAACGCGGGAAAATTGACAAAAGATAAGCGGTATACAACATGTGCCAAGGGAGGATTTTGCTTGAACAATCAAGGGGGTTTGTCCATTTTTGCATTGGGCGGCGCAAGCGAGATCGGGAAAAATATGTATGTCGTGCAGGCCGGCGACGATATGGTCGTCATCGACTGTGGCTCGAAGTTTCCCGACGAAAGTTTGCTGGGCATCGATCTGATCATTCCCGATATCGCGTATTTGCTGGACAATCGCACGAAAATCAGAGGACTGCTTGTGACGCACGGCCATGAGGACCATATCGGCGCGCTTCCTTATGTGCTCAAGCAGTTGAACATGCCGATTTATGCGACCCGGCTGACGTTGGGGCTGATTGCGGCCAAGCTGAAAGAAGCCGGGCTTGCGGGCGATGTCCGGCTGCACGAAATCGACGCGTCCAGCGAGGTGCGGCTCGGCGCGATGCGCGCGACGTTTTTCCGCACGAACCACAGCATTCCCGATTGTGTCGGCATCGTGTTCCATACGGCGGAAGGGGTGGTCGTACATACCGGCGATTTCAAATTCGATCTGACCCCGGTCGGCGGGCAATACCCGGACCTGCATGCGATGGCCGAGATTGGCAAACGCGGGGTGCTGGCGCTGCTCTCGGAAAGCACCAACGCCGAGCGTCCGGGCTTCACGCCTTCGGAGCGCATCGTTGGCGAGCACATTGAGGAAGCGTTCCGCAAGGCCGAGCAAAAAGTGTTTCTGTCCACGTTCGCTTCCAACGTCAATCGGCTGCAGCAGGTGGTCGACGCTGCGGCGGCGACCGGCCGCAAGCTGGCGCTGCTGGGCCGCAGCATGGTCAACGTCGTGCATACGGCGCAGGAACTCGGCTATTTGCATATTCCCGAAGGGATGCTGATCGAGCCGGCGGAAGTCAACAGCTTCGCGTCCAATCGGGTGGCGGTGCTCTGCACCGGATCGCAAGGCGAGCCGCTGGCCGCGCTCGCCCGGCTGTCGAGCATGAAATACCGGCAGTTCGAAATTGCTCCCGGCGATACGGTCATCTTGTCCGCGACGCCAATTCCCGGCAATGAGCGCAGCGTTGCGGCGATCGTCGATAATTTGTACCGGCTGGGGGCCAAGGTCATTTACGGCTCGGGTTCGGTGACGGGCATGCATGTGTCCGGCCACGGCAGTCAGGAGGAGTTGAAGCTGATGCTGTCGCTGATGAAGCCAACGTATTTCATCCCGATCCACGGCGAATACCGGATGCTGCGCCAGCACGCGCTGTTGGCCGAAGCGGTTGGGGTCAAACCCGAGCATATTTATCTCCTGAAAAATGGCGAGGTCGTCGATATCGAAGCGGGCCGGGCGGTGCAAAGCCGCAAGGTGCCGGCCGGCAACACGCTGGTCGACGGCTATGGCATCGGCGATGTCGGCCATATCGTGCTGCGCGACCGCAAGCATTTGGCCGAAGACGGCATTCTCGTCGTCGTGACGACGCTTAGCGACAACAAAATCGCCTCGGGGCCGGATATTATTTCCCGCGGCTTCGTGTATGTGCGTGAGGCGGAGGCGCTGCTGGATGAAGCGAACCGCCATGTGACGCAGAAGATCAAGGAGCTGTTGAAGGACAATGTCCACCAGTGGAATACGTTCAAGCTGGCGATCAAGGAGACGCTCGGGCGGTATTTGTACGAGCAGACCGGGCGGCGGCCGGTGATTTTGCCGATACTGATGGAGGTTTGAAGCGGGGATTTCAGGTGGAAGGATAAGCCGCGGGCTGGATGGACGCATCCGGTTGCGGCTTGCTTGTGCTGCGTTCAAGGAAAGGTGATGTCAAAGACGAGCAAATAAAACAGGATCACAGCGATGGAAACAACATAGGCGGCTATCGCTTTGCGGTGGTGCAGCAGCAGGATCGGAAACATCGTGGCGACGAAAAAACACGACCAGCCATAGCTCCAGCCGTGATGGTATTCAATGACATGTTTTTTCCAGGCGATAAATTCAATCAGACAATAAATGAAACACCATTTGACGATTTGCACCCAAGGTTTCGTTGGCGTCCGCTCCAGCTTGTCCAGAAACAGCAGGACTGTGCAGGGAAAGGCGATAAACGTAATGACCAGTTCCGCGATCCGGTGATGCCGCAGCAAGCCGGGTTTGTATTCCCACAGCAGGTTGTCCTGGACAAAGTAATAATACAGCAAATTGCACAACACCATAAAGGAAACGGTCCCGTTGTAATTTTTCCAGTTCCTGTAGGCGCGTTGGGTCCAAGCGGAGGCGACGGCGGCGAGGGTAACGCCGACAATGAACATAGATTCACCTTCCAAATCCATAATTGGATTTATTTTGCATGGATTGGCGGTTTTTATACATAGCGGAAAAGAAGACGAGTGGATGAGTGTGGGACGGCAAGCCCAAAAAAGCCAACGGGCGTAAGGCCCGCTGGCTTGTGCTGGTGTCGGGAATTTATTTTGATGCGCTGACCGTTTCCAGGTCTTTGACGCCTTGATAAATCAGATTGAACAGCTCTTCCAGGCCGGATTCCTCGATGCAGGAGAAGGCGACGCGCAGGTCGGTTGCGCCGAGGGCGATCGTGCCTACGCCGTATTGGTCGAGCAGGTGGACGCGCAGTGTTTCGGCGTTGACGGTTTTCAGCTTCAAGCACATGAAGTAGCCGGAATTGAACGGGTAGTAACCCCAGGCGGCATCGAACTTGCCGCTGTCGAGCAGCGCTTTCGTGCGGTTGGCGCGGCCTTTCATAATGTCGAATTTCTGCTGTTTTTGCTCCTTGAACTCCGGCGCGTTCAGCGCGCGCAGGACGAACGTCTGCGACGGATGCGGTCCGCTGGAAATCGTGGCGCGGATGATGCCCATCGTTTTTTGCTCCAGAGCGCTGAGCAGCGCTTCGCTGTTGCCGGCATAGGTGATGAAGCCGACGCGGAAACCCCAGACGTATTCTTCCTTCGTGGCGCCGTCGATTTTGACGGCCAACACGCGTTCGTGCAAACCGGCCAGTTGGCTGAACAGCGATTCCTGCAAGGAATCCTCAAAGAACAGTCCGAAATAGGCGTCGTCGGTCAGGACTACGACGTTGATGCCGGCTTCGGCCGCATCCCGGATCGCCGCCACGATCGCCTGGCCTTCGGCGGCCAGCGGCGTGTAGCCTGTCGGATTGTTCGGGAAGTTGAGCACGACGATCGCTTTGCCTGCGGATTGCTGGGCGAACAGCGCTTCACGCAGCCCTGCGGCGTTGAACGCGCCTTGCTCGTTGTAGAGCGGGTAGTTGACGATGCGCGCGCCGCGGCGGATTTCAAACGTCAGCTCGTAGTTCTCCCAATTTTTGTCCGGCAGGATTACGGCGTCGCCGGCGTCGGCGAACAGGTCGGCCGCTACGCTCAGGCCATGGGTCAGGGCGTTGGTGACGATCGGATTGCCGAACAGCTTGCCGGCCAGTCCCGGGTTCTCCTCCAGCATTTTGCTGCGCCAAGCGGCGCGCAACTCCGGTTTGCCCGCCGGCGGGGCGTATTCATATATATCTTTGGGCGCGTAGGATGACAGTGTATCTTGGATCACCTTAAGGTGCATCGGTTGTCCGCCTTCTGTCGCAATGCCGATCGTCGCGTTGTATTTGCCGGCCTTCGTCTTCGCTTCCGCGGATTGGCTCAGGATGCCAACCTTCGGGAAGTAAATCGACTTGCCAAGCGCGGAGAGCATCGCGTACACATGGGGATTTTCACGTTCCAAGATCTCGTTTAACTGTCGGGCCAAAGGGTTCATGATTTCGGTCATTCCTTCCAAATGGGCTTTTCATTTTAGGTGTTATTATAACACTTCTCCAAGGGCGCGTCATCTTGTCAAATGAAAATTTTTCTCAATGGAAAAAAGCCCCGGCCAATCGCTCCATTTTATATATGCAGCGCCGTTTGCGGCGATGCGTTGTCCGGTGGAAGGAACGGTGGGGTGTGGGCGAAAAGGGCGGTGTTGGCGGGGGCGTTGGGCTTGCGTCCGACGGGCGGCGTAGGGGGGGAGACGGCGTGGGGTAGGGGAGAAAATTGGCCAGCGGTGTAGGGCGTTGTGGCGGGGAAGAGGGAGGGGGAACGTCTTGTGACGGAGGGAGGAAACCGGCCAGTTGCACAGGGAGACCGCCCTGTCGGAGGACGTTTCGTCAAAAGTCTAGCGGGTCAAAAAGTTTTCCAGACGCTCCTTTACCTGCAGCCACTCTGTATCGATGATGCTGAACATCACACTGTCGCGGATGTAGCCGTCGTAGAGCACGCGGTGATGGCGAAGCACGCCCTCGCGTACGGCGCCAAGCCGGGCGATCGCCTGCTGCGAGCGTTCGTTGCGCAGATCGGTTTTGAGCTGGACGCGCACAAGCTTGAGTTGCTCGAAGCAATGGCGCAGCAGCAAATATTTGCATTCTGTGTTGACGCGGGTGCGCCAGACGGCCGGGTTGTACCACGTGTGGCCGATTTCCAGCTGGCGATGGGCCGGCATGTAGTCGAACAGCCGCGTGCTGCCGACGATTTGTTCGGTGCTGCGGTCGTACACCACATAGGGGAGCGCGGTTCCGAGCTGCTGGTCGCGCTGCGCCGCGGCGACAAAACGCTCGGTTGCACGGAGGTCGGCGATCGGCTCCATCCAGCGCCAGATGTCGGGATGCTGCGCTGCTTGCCGCAGGGGTTCAATATGGCTGGCTTCCATAGGGATCAGGCGTACGCGTTGGCCTTCCAAGACGGTTGGGGTCAGGTTCATCGTAGTTCGCTCCTTTGACAACGGTTGGGAATGGGTATGTCGGTGCCGGGCCGGAGCTGGCGGCTGCTGTAGGACAGGCGCCGTGCAGCCGGGACAGGCGGGCGGTGCGGAAAAAGCGCAGTGCGGCCTTGGTAGGCTATACAGTACGCAACTTTCGGCGCGAAGCGGTTGTTGCCCGACGGGAGGCGGCTGCGCGGCTGTGATGTGGCGGAAACCGGCGGCACCGGCGGGTTATGACCGTTATCTTACAAATAAAATGGACTTGAAAAAAGATCCAATATCGACGAAAATTTATATGCCAATTAAAAAGAGGTGGGTGCGATGGATTTTCATATCCCGTTTGGCACGTATCGGCTGCGTTATAAAAGCAAGCTCGCTGCGCTTTATCATGCGCTGCGCGACGACATTGCCGCGGGCAAAATCGCGCCGCGGACGAAGTTGCCGGCCAGCCGCGAGCTGGCGGCGATGTATGGCCTGTCGCGCGGCACAGTCAATCAGGCCTACGAGATGCTGACGGCCGATGGCTACGTGCAGGCTGAGGTCGGCCGCGGCACGTTCGTCGCCTACAGCGGCAGCCGGGCCGACGTTCAGGCAACGGCTGCGGTGCGGCTGGCGGCGTGGGGGACGCGGGTGAACGGCGAAGTGGGGCGAAAGCTGCGTGAAGGGGGAGCAGCCGGGCTTGCGGAGGAAGCGCGGCGGAGCGAAGCAGCTGCAGCTTGGCCGGGCAACGGTGTGCGCACTGTCGGAGCGGTGAAGGGGCAGGCAAGCGGGCAGGAGCAAGCGTCTGGACGCAAGGCTGCCGGGAGCCAGCGCGAAGAGCAGCACGACGATGCCGGCTGTGTGGCCGCATTCGATAAGGTGCAGCCGGATCTTCGGCATTTTCCATGGACGGAGTGGAACCGTCTGATGCATGCCGAGGTGCGGCGTTTGCAGGAGCAGCCGCACGAGGAAGCGCCCGCCGAGGGCGATGCGGCGCTGCGCGAAGCGGTGGCGTTGCATTTGCGGCGGATGCGGGGCATCGACGCGCCGCCGGAGCGCGTCGTGATCGTCAATGGGTCGATGCAGGCGATTGCCCTGCTGACCCATCTGCTTGTGGAGCCGGGTGATCCGGTGATTGTGGAGCGGCCCGGCTACCAGGGCGTCGACCGCGCGGTGCGTGCGGTCGGAGGGGTTCCCGTGCCCGCCGATGTCGACGGGCATGGGCTTGTGCCGCAGCCGTGGGCGGCGCGGCTGCTGCTCGTTACCCCCGGCCGGCAGTTTCCGACGGGGGCGGTGCTTGCGCCGGAGCGGCGGCTGGCGCTGCTTCGCTGGGCGGCCGAGCGCGAGGCGGTTATCGTCGAAGACGATTACGACAGCGAGTTCCGCCACCGCGGCCGGCCGCTGGAGCCGCTCAAGGCGCTCGACCGCGAGGGGCGCGTCGTGCACCTCGGCACGTTCTCCAAGACGATGCTGCCGCAGCTGCGCATCGGTTATGTCGTGCTGCCGGAGCCGCTGGCCGCGGCGTTCTCCAGCGCCAAGCGGCTGTTCGAGCCGTATCCCGCCGGGCTGCTCGAACAGCGTACGCTCGCCGCGTTTATGCACAGCGGCGGCTATGAGCGTCACCTGCGGCGGATGCGGCGGGTGTACGCGAGCAAATTTTTTCTCCTGAAGGTGCTGCTTCAGGAGCAGCTGTCCGCGCTCTTCGACTGGGTCGAGAGCGATGCCGGGCTGCATCTGTTCGGCTGGTGGCGGGGCGACGTCCGCACCTTTGCCGCTTATGCAGCCGCCTGCCGCCGGGCGGGCGCGGCGTGGAACGCGATTGTTCCGCCGTTTGACGCCGGCGGCCGCTGCGGCGCGGGTTTTGGCTTCGCCCACCTCACCGAGGAGGAGCTGCGGCGGGGCGTCGACGTTTTGCGCGATGTATGGTTGTGCAGGGAATCCTGGCTGTAGGCAGCGGTAGCGGGCTATTGTGGCCAAGATCAGCTCAGCCGCCGGGGCGTCAAGCGCTGTGCGCCGAAAGTCCGGCGCATCGGCGGAGCGCATAGCCACGGGTGGGAGTGGACGTGACAGACCGTGTGGCAGGCATTGCGCCGAAAGTCCGGCACATCGGCGGAGCGCATAGCCGCGGATAGGGACGCATTATGAGGCTATGTTGCTTGCTATGCCCTTTAGCGCCTCAAGGCGAGCCGGTACAGGCAATCATGGTTGCTCCCGTCCGCCGCCGTACGGCGAGCCCGCGGCCCGCGCCGACTTGGCTCCGCAACCGCGCCTTCCGGCCGCCACGCGCCTGATTGTGCGCTGAGCGAGCCATATGCCATTTTTGTGAAACCGGTTCACTGTGCTATGATACGTGTTAGGAAGCATCATCCATTTTCAGTCAGGAGGAATCCGTATGGCCGGAGCGATTGGTGGGGGCACCAGCATTATTTTGCGGCTGGAGATGAATAAGGAGCTTGTGACGTTTGGTCATATTGCGACGGCGGTCGGCGAAGCCGGGGGCGATATTGTGGCTGTGGACGTGACGCGTGCCGGCAAAATGACGACGACCCGCGACATCACGGTCAATGTCAGCGATCCGCAAACGGCGGATGACGTGGTGCGGACGTTGAGCAGCCTCAGCGGCGTGCGTGTGGTGAATGTGTCGGACCAGACGTTCCTGATGCATCTCGGGGGCAAAATTGAAGTCAATCCGAAAATGCCGATCAAAAACCGTGACGATCTGTCGCGCGTCTATACGCCCGGCGTGGCTCGGGTTTGCATGGCGATTCATGAGGACCCCGCCAAGGCCCATTCGCTGACGATCAAGCGCAACACGGTAGCCGTGGTGTCCGATGGTACGGCCGTGCTCGGCCTTGGCAATATCGGGCCGAAGGCGGCGATGCCGGTGATGGAAGGCAAGGCGATGCTGTTCAAGCAGATGGCTGGGGTCGATGCGTTCCCGATTTGCCTCGATACGCAGGATACGGAGGAGATCATCCGCACGGTCAAAGCGATTGCTCCGGTATTTGGCGGCATCAATCTGGAGGATATTTCCTCGCCGCGTTGTTTTGAAATCGAAGAGCGGCTGATTCAGGAGCTGGACATCCCTGTCTTCCACGACGATCAGCACGGCACGGCGGTGGTGTTGCTGGCGGGCTTGCTCAACGCGGTCAAGCTGGTCGGCAAACGGCTGGAGGATTGCAAGGTCGTCCTGACGGGAGTCGGTGCGGCCGGGATCGCCTGCACGAAAATGCTGCTCGCCGCCGGCGTGATCAACGTCATCGGCGTCGACCGGCACGGGGCGATCGTCAAGGGCGAATCCTATGCCAATGCGGCGTGGACCTGGTATGCCGAGCATACGAACCCGGAAGGGCTGCGCGGTTCTTTAAGCGAGGTGATCGAGGGTGCCGATATTTTCATTGGGCTGTCCGGCCCCGGCGTGCTGCAGGTGGCTGACGTCCAGCGGATGGCCCCGGAGCCAATCGTGTTTGCGATGGCCAACCCGACGCCGGAAATCGCGCCGGAGGAAGCGGAGCCATACGTGCGCGTGATGGCGACCGGACGCTCGGACTACCCGAACCAGATCAACAACGTGCTCTGTTTTCCCGGCATGTTCCGCGGGGTGCTGGACTGCCGGGCGTCGCGCATTACGCAGGAGATGAAGCTGGCGGCGGCCAAGGCGATCGCTGCGGTCGTCAGCGACGAGGAGTTAAACGAGCTGTACATTATTCCGAGTGTGTTTAATCAAAGCGTGGTGGAAAAAGTGCGCGAAGCCGTGATGGAAGCGGCTTATGCTGCGGGCGTCGCCCGCCGTCACAGCGCGCGCGAGGGGCAAGAGTAGCTGCGCCAGAGTCGTCGGAAAAAAACGACGGGCTGGAGGAACCAGCCGCAGGGCAGGTGTGAAAAACCGCCGGGGCTGGAGGAAACATCCGCAGGGCTGTCGTGAAAAACCGTCGGTGCCAAAAGAAACGGCTGATGGCGGCGGAGGGCCGCAGGTAACGGTGAGCCTAAGCGTGCCGGCGAGCGGTAGGTAGCGGCGCACCGCAGCGAAAGGGAAGACGGCAGCGGGACAAAACGCCGCAATGTGAGGAATGCCGTCATGCGACGGCAACCATATGACGGCAAGCCGGACTGTGCGGAACGCCGCAGCGGGCGCAGTGCGCCAGTGTTTTTTTAGCGTCAAGGGGTGAAAATTGTGTTGTATGTATCGGCTGATCGGTTTGGGTTGCTGCCCGCTTTTGCCAAAATCACCTGTGAGCCAGGCTGGAAATGGGCGAGGCGGGAGCACCCGATGAGCAATTACGATTTGTTTTATGTATGGGGCGGTGAAGGTGAGTTGTGGATCGGGGACAGGCGGTATGCGCTGGAAAGCGGGAGCTGTTTTTTGTTCCGTCCCGGCGATCATACGTCTGCGTCGCATAACCCGCAAAAGCCGCTGGTGCTTAGCTACATTTATTTCACGCTGGAGGGTGGGGCGAGCCCGCAGCTCATTCCCGCTCCATACCGGGTTGTGCGAGACCAGCGGCTGATGGAAACGTTGCTCGCCCGCTATGTGCGGCTGCGGCTGTCGGGCAGCTTCGGGGCGGAGGAAGAGGCGCGACTGTTGCTCAAGCAGATGATGATTCTGCTGCTGCGCGAGGAGCGGCAGGGGACGGGCGAGCAGCGGGCGAGGGAACGCGCCGGGCTGGAGGAAACGATTCGCGAAACCGCGAATTTCGTGCGCCAGCATGCGGCGAGGCCGCATACGATTGAGGCGCTGGCCGAGCGGGCCAACCTGTCGCCGCGTTATTTTTCGCATAAATTCAAGCAGTTGATCGGGCAATCGGTGCAATCTTATGTGATCCGGGCGCGCATTGAGCGGGCCGAGCATTTGCTGCATTACGCCGGCATGAGCGTCACGGAGGTGGCGGAGGCGTTGGGTTATCGCGACGTGTTTTTTTTCAGCAGGCAGTTCAAGCAATACACGGGCCAAAGCCCGTCGGCTTTGAAATAACGGGCCGGCGGGCTTTGTCGCGCCTGGGCAGGTTCAGACACGATCAGAACGGAACGGATTCAGCACGTGGAAAAAAACATTGGGCGTTGCCATCCGGTATACAGCAGCTGCGCCAACCGACATTCTGGTCGTTGCAGCGGTTCGTCGGACTGTAGGGCAGCGGGCAGTTGCTCCTTCCTGCTCCCGTTCCTTGATGCGTCCGATTCGCCTCTCTGTGTAGTCGATTGGAGTCGGTTCGGCCTGTGCGTTGCCGTCTCCAGCCATCTGCGAACACGCACACCGCTGTAGCGAATGTCAAGCATCCTTCCGAAACGTATTGACTTAAACATTATAACGTTATATTGTTTTTCTAAGTGGCATCGCAGGTATTGGCATCGGGAACACAGCAGGTGGGCATAGTTGGGAGTTCAGCGAAGCGGGTGAGGGGATGGCGATGGCGGCAAGATGGGTGTTGAAGGGCGTGAAGTTGGTAAACGGGGACGCCGTGGATCTGGTCATCGCGGACGGAAGAATTGCGGCCATTGCGCCGGCGGGTGAGTTGACGCGAGCAGCGGGCGGCAACAGCAGCGGCAACAGCAGCGGCAACAGCAACGGCAACAGCAGCGGCAACAGCAGCGGCAACAGCAACGGCAACAGCAACGGCAACAGCAACAGCAACAGCAACAGCAACAGCAACAGCAACAGCAACAGCAACAGCAACAGCAGCGGCAACAACGGCGGTGGCGGGAATCGGGAGCGGGTCATCGACGGCGCGGGGTTGTACGTGTCGAGCGGCTGGATCGACCTGCATGTGCATGCATTTGCCGAGCTGACGCCTTACGGCGACGAGATGGACGCGATCGGCATCCGTCAGGGCGTGACGACGATTGTCGATGCGGGGAGCTGCGGGGCCGACCGGATTGACGAGCTGGCCGCCCGCAGCCGCAGCGCGGCCACGAATGTGTTAGCGCTGCTGAATGTCTCGCGCCTCGGGCTGACGCGGATCGACGAGCTGTCGCAGCTTGGCTGGATCGCGCGGGAGCCGGCGCTGGCGGCGATCCGGCGGCATCCGGCGTTCATCGTCGGTTTGAAGGCGCGAATCAGCCGCAGCGTCGTCGGCGACAGCGGCGTCGAGCCGCTGCGGCTGGCGCGCCGGCTCGCCGATGAAGCGGGGCTGCCGCTGATGGTGCATATCGGCTCCGGCCCGCCGGAGCCGGAGGATATCGTCGCGCTGATGCGCCGGGGCGACACGCTGACGCACGCGTTGCACGGCAAGGGCGGCGGCTTGTTCGACGAGCTGGGGCGCGCGCGCCCGGCTCTGGTCGCAGCGGCGCAGCGCGGCGTGCGGCTGGACGTTGGCCATGGCAGCGCCAGCTTTTCGTTTGCTGCCGCCGAGGCGGCTTTGCGTCAAGGATTCCGCCCGGATACGATCAGCACGGATATCTATCAGGCCAATCGGCTGCACGGTCCGGTGTATAGCCTGGCCCATGTGTTGACGAAGTTTTTGGCGTTGGGCTGTCCGTTGGCCGACGTGGTGGACGCGGTGACGACACGTGCTGCGGCATGGCTCGGCCGCCCGGAGCTGGGCCGGCTGCAGGTCGGCGATCGCGCGAATTTGACGCTGTTCGCCGTGCGGCGGGAGCCGGTGACGCTGTGGGATACCGAAGGGCAGGCGCGGACGGCGCCGATGCAAATCGAAGCAAAAGGAGCGGTGGTCCATGGAACACACTTTGCAGGCGAAATATGGTCTGAAACGGGTGATTAACGCAAGCGGGAGAATGAGCATTCTCGGCGTATCGGCACCGTCGGATACGGTGATGGAAGCGATGAAGGCGGGCGGACAACGTTATGTGGAGATCGCCGATCTGGTCGACAAGTCGGGCGAACATGCCGCCCGGCTGCTTGGCGCAGAAGCGGCGATGATTGTCAATTCGGCGTCGAGCGGGATTGCGCTTTGTACGGCCGCTTGCGTCACGCGCGGCAGCCGCCGGCTGAGCCTGCGGCTGCATCAGGAGCCGCTGCCCGCGAATGAAATCGTGATGCTTAAGGGCCACAATGTACAATACGGCGCCCCGGTGGAATCGATGGTTTATTTGGGCGGCGGCCGGGTGGTTGAGGCGGGTTATGCCAACGAAGGCCACGCCTGGCAGCTGGAGGAAGCAATCGGCGAACGCACGGCCGCCGTACTCTACGTAAAATCGCATCATGCCGTGCAGAAAAACATGTTGTCCGTCGAGGAAGCGTGGCTGGTGGCGCAGCGCCGGGGCGTGCCGCTGATTGTCGACGCGGCGGCCGAGGAGGATTTGGCGCGGTATGCGTCATGCTCGGATTTGGTGATTTTCAGCGGTTCCAAGGCGATAGAAGGGCCGTCTTCGGGACTTGTCGCGGGCAAGCGGACTTATGTAGAATGGGTGAAGATGCAGCTTCACGGCATTGGCCGCAGCATGAAGGTCGGCAAGGAGACGATGTTTGGGCTGTTGCAGGCGCTGGAGGAATACATGGAGCGCCAGGAAGCCGGCGACCGGGGCGAAGCGCAGCTGCAGGCGCTGCTGCCGTTAAACGAAGTGCCCGGCTTGCGGGTGACGGTGGTGGCGGATGAGGCTGGGCGGGCGATTTTCCGCGGGCGCGTGCAGGTCGACGCGGCGGCGGCCGGCCTGACGGCGCAGCAGCTGGCCGAGGCGCTGCGCGTGGGCGAGATTGCCGTATATACGCGCGATTACGGCGTGCGGCAAGGTTATTTCGATATCGATCCGCGGCCGCTGCAAGGCGACGATATCGAGGTGATTGCCGCGGCGGTGCGCCGGCTGGTGGCGGTCGCAGCGAGCGGCGGCACACCGCAGGAGCGGAAGCCTGTCGGGACGGCGGAACGGGAACAAACAGGAGGGACGAAGGCATGAGCATCGAGCGGCATTTGTATCAAGGCAGGGTCGCCTTAAACGTACTGGCTGGCAGCGTGGACAATGCGCGTGAGGTTTTTGCGGCGGCAGAGGGTTATGTGCTGGTTGGGGTGTTGTCGAAGCATTATCCCGATGCGGCAGCGGCGGTGGCCGCGATGCGCGAATACGGGGCGGCGATTGACGATGCGGTGTCGATCGGCCTCGGCGCAGGCGACAGCCGCCAAGCCGCCGTCGTTGCCGAGATTGCCCGCAGCTATGCCGGCAGCCATATCAACCAGGTGTTCCCGGCGGTTGGCGCGACGCGGGCCCGGCTGGACGGCCGGACGGGCTGGATCAACGCGCTGGTTGCCCCGACGGGCCGGCCCGGATATGTCAATATTTCCATGGGGCCGGCCAGTGCGGCGCAGCCAGAAGCCGCGGTCGTTCCAGTGAGAGCGGCGATTGCGCTCGTCCGCGATATGGGCGGCAATGCGCTGAAATTTTTTTCGATGAACGGGTTAAGCTGTGCGGACGAACTGCGCGCCGTAGCCGAGGCGTGCGGCGAAGAGCGGTTCGCGCTGGAGCCGACAGGGGGCATCGACCCCGGCAATTTTGAAGCTGTGTTGCGCATCGCGCTGGAAGCCGGCGTACCGCAAATCATTCCGCACGTGTATTCCTCCATCGTCGAAGCGAAGACGGGCCGGACGCGGCCGGACGATGTGCGCAAGCTGTTTGTCGCCGTGCAAAGGCTGGTGGATCGCCATGGGTAACGCGCCGCAGACAAGCCGCGCGATCGCGGCTTTCGGGGAAGTGATGATGCGTCTGACGGTGCCGGGCGGCGAGCTGCTGACGCAGGCGGATACGCTGCGCTACTCGTTTTCCGGCACGGGCGTCAATGTGCTGGCGATGCTGGCGCGCTTCGGCCACTGCGCCAAGCTGGTCACTTCGCTGCCGGCCAATCCGCAAGGGGATGCGGCGCTCGGATATGTGCGCAAGCTGGGGATTGCGACAACGCTTGTGCGGCGGGCCGGCGCTCATGTCGGGATGTATTTCCTGGAGACCGGCTTCGGGCCGCGGCCCAGCCGGGTGACGTATGCCGGCCGACCGGACAGCAGCTTCAATACGGCGCCGGAAGGCGTTTATGACGCCGAAGCGGTGGCGCGCGAAGCCGAAGTGCTGCATCTGTGCGGCATTTCGCTGGCGATGAACGACTGCGTTCGCCGGCAGATGAAGGTGCTGGCCAAGGCGGTCAAATGCGCCGGCGGGACGGTCGTCTTCGATTGCAACTACCGTCCGGCGTTGTGGGGCGAAGACGGGTATTCGCGGGCGCGCCCGCATTATGCCGAGCTGCTGGCGCTGGCCGATATCGTGCTGATGAACGAACGTGACGCCACGCAGTTGCTTGGGATGAGCAGCGTGCAGGTCCAGCCGCGCGAACGGCTGATGGAGCTGATGCCCGCTGTCGCCGACGCTTACGGCATTCGTACCATTGCCGGCACAATGCGCACCGCAAACAAGGACTACACGCATACGCTGCAAGGTTTTATATGCAAGTCGGGCAATTTTTCCTTTTCCCGCAAGCTGACGTTCCCGGTTTATGATAGAATTGGAGCAGGCGACGCTTTCGCCGCCGGGATTATGCACGGAGAACTGCAGGGCTTTTCGCCCGGCACGACCGTCGAGTTCGCGGCCGTGTCGGCCATGCTCGCGCATACGTATGCGGGCGATATTTCCCTGGCGTCGGAGGCCGATATTTTGCGTACGATGTCCAAGGCGTCCGGCGATGTAGAAAGGTAGCGATACCGGTGAATTTAACCCGTAATCACAGACCGTTATATGTGCAGATCACAAACATTCTGAAAGACCGGATTTTGCACGGCCATTATCCGCTGCACAGCAAGCTTCCTTCCGAGCCGCGGCTGGAGGAGGAGTTTGGCGTCAGCAAAATTACGATTCGAGGCGCGATCAAGGCGCTCGTTCAGCAAGGATATCTGGAGACCAGCAGCGGACGCGGCACCACGGTCATCCGCAACACGTCGACGGCCAAACGTTCGTCATGGAAACGGTTCACCGAGGTGCTGGTCGAGGAAGGGCATCGGATGGAAAAGGAGTTGCTCCATATGGAAGCCGCAGCGACCGAACCCGGCAGCGAGGTCCGGCAGTTGCTCGGCGAGCGGTGCCTGCGCATTGAGCGGCTATACCGGCTGAACGGGGAGCCGTACATCCATTACGTCCATTATGTGCCCGAACGCTTCGGCCCGGTGGCGGCGTCCGAACTGCATGCGCAGTCGCTTTATGGCTGGCTGGAGGAGCGGGGGGCGGCGATCGCCCGGTTTCGCGACGCGTTCAGCGTTGGTATGGCCTCGGCGCCAACCGCCATGCTGCTGGGCATCGAGCTGCATACGCCGCTGCTCAAGCGGCTGCGCTGCGCCTGCGACGACGCCGGTGAGACGATCGAATACAGCGAGGGGTATTATCGGGCAGATTTGCATCCGTATGCGGTGGATTACGAGGTGTAAATTTCCCGTCACGTGTGTGCGTGAGGCGCGTGTTGCTGTCTGCGTGCTGCCTGCATTCACCCGGTCAGGCGTCGGGCAGACGATCGCGCTGTGCAGGAAGGATAACCAACATGGTAAAAGGAGCTGTCCGAAAAGTCAATTTGTGATTTTTTGAGCCCCACTTGAAGTAGCAAAATGCCCATAAAAAATAACCCCTCTCTCCACTTTACTGTGGATTTTGGGGTCATTTTTGGGTTATTCCCTATAGTGCGATCCCTTTTCGGACAGCCCCTTTATATTTGTGGCGACGATCCGGCTTATTCCCCATGCTCTTCGGTCCAGGCAAGCAGCTTGCGGTCGGAAGGCAGCAGGAAAGTTAAAACGCCGATCAAGGGCAGCAAGCCGCACAGCTCTATCACATGCGCGGTGCCGTAGGCGTCGCACAGCTTGCCAAGCACTAGACCGCCGAGGCCGCCCATGCCAAACGCCAGCCCGGTGATCAGCCCGGAGACGGTGCCGACCTTGCCGGGGAACAACATCTGCGCGTACACCACGGTGACGGAGAAGCTGGACAGCAAAATAAAGCCGGCAATCGGCAGCAGCAGATAAGCCCAACCTGCGCTCACATACGGGAGAATCAACGCAAACGGCGCCGAGCCCAGCATCGAGAAAAAGATCACGTTGCGCCGCCCGAACCGGTCGGCGAGCGGGCCGCCGAAAAACGTGCCAATCGCCCCGGCAATCATAAACAAAAAGATAAAGTCCTGTGCTTTGTCAATGGTGATATGGTACGTATCCCGCAGGAAAAAAGCGTAGTAGCTGCCCATGGCCGCACCGTACCATGACCGGACGAAGACGAGAAAAATCAGCACGGAGATCGCAAACAACAGCTGCTTGCGCCGTTCGGGGTTAACCGTACGTTGGGCTACCTGGCGGGCGCGGGCCGGCGCGGTGTGCAGCACGTCTTTATACCAGTTGGCAATGTACATCTGGATGGCGATGGCGACGGCGGCGACGCCGGTAAACCAGATCGCGCCGAATTGCCCGAGCGGAATGAACAAATATTTGGTCATCAGCGGCGCGAACGATTGCCCGATATTGCCGCCGACCTGAAAGATCGACTGAGCCAACCCCTTGCGGCCGCCGGCAGCCATGTGCGCAACGCGCGAGCCTTCGGGGTGAAACGCCGCTGAGCCAAGCCCGACGAAACACACCGCCAGCAGCACGACCCAATAAGCGGGCGCGATAGCCAGCAGCAGCATGCCGAGAAACGTCGAAGCCATGCCGATCGGCAAGATGTACGGCGACGGGCGGCGATCGGTATACATGCCAACCACCGGCTGCATGATGGATGCGGTAAAGTTGATGGCGAATAAAATCCAGCCCAACTGCGTATAGCTCAGGTGCATGCTGTCTTGAAAAACCGGCAGCGAGCCGGGAATGACCGACTGCATCGAATCGTTCATCAGATGCACCACGCTGATGGCCAGCAGGATGCGGTAGACGGTAGGGTTTGCCGAAGGCAAGCCAGAGGCGGCGGAACGCGGAGCCGCCGCCTCGGATGATGTGCTCATGATGTGCTCCTCTCCAGCGCGCGGGCTTGCTTTATTCAAGCTTCTCTCATGGTTCCGAGCGCTTCTCCCATTTTGACCATGCGTCCGACCATCAGATCGCCGCGCGGCGTGAAGCTGTCCTCTTCGAGCAGCAGCACGACGGTGGAGCCGAATTCAAAGTAGGCCAACTCCTGGCCGCGCTCCAGCACGTCGGGCAGCGGCTGCGCGTATTGGATGCTGCTGACGTTCAGCGCGCCGACCTTGACGACGGCGATTTCGCCGGCGGGGTGCTGCAAGAACGTAATCAGCCGCTCGTTGCGGCTGAGCACGCGGTGCATATGGCGCAGACCAAACTCGTTCACCGGATACACCTTGCCGGGAACGTGTTCTTTTTCCAGAATGCGGCCTTTCGCCGGTGAATGGATGCGATGATAGTCGGTGGGACTCAAATACAGAACGAAATAAAAGCCGTTCCGGTAGTTGACCGTACGCGGCGAGCGGTTCAGCAGTTCCTCGATCGTGTAGTCCTGGCCTTTCACGCCGATGATCAGGCTATCGCGGATCGGGCCCATGCCGGTAATCTTGGCATCGACCGGGCTGACGAGCCGGCTGGCGTCGGGATCGATCGGCCGCAGGCCGGGCTTGAGTCTGCGGGTGAAAAAATCGTTGAGCGAGCCGTATTCGGCGATATGTTTTTCAGCGTCCTGGACGCGGATTCCGTAGGATTTGGCAAAGCGGGGAATAAGCATCCGGCTGAGCTTCGATTTGGCGAACGCGCCGGTCAGCTGCGAAAGCCATTTGCGCGACGACAGCTCGGTCAGCAGGCGAAACAACGGTTTGGACATAGCTTCAAGCTCCTGTTCTTGGGTTCTTGCGATAATCTTGCCACAGAATGCGTCAATTAGCAATTGGCGAATCGGGCCAAGCGGGAGCGCAGGCATGAAAAAACAGCCGTTTCGGCTGTTGGGAGAATGACTCTCTTACGTTGTCTTGTATTCCCCGCAGGTTAGGCACGTGGCCAGATTGACGGAGATCGGGACGGAAGAGCCGGCGAATTTGGTGCACTGGACCGGCGTTCGTGAAGTCAGAGCGGCAACGCTTGCGCAGTAGCGGCAAGCAGCGACCTGCTCGGCGGTCAGCAAAGGCAAACCTGAATTCCAATCAACAGCTTCAACAGCTTCTTGTCCCATAAGACACCTCGTTTTCTTGATAAATGTGCAGCCATATGCGAAAAAAAGCCACCCTAACCAGGCGGCTGCTTCGCGTCCGATTCAGGGGAACCCGGCTATCATAGCGCTTGTCCGATTGCGCCTTAGACCCGTGGCTTTGCGTACTCGACTTTCGTGCGAGGCTGCCATTTTCCAAAATGTGGGATTGATTTACTTTTATAGTACCACAACGCCCGCTTGCTGTCATCAGCGGATTTGCCGTGGATGTGCTGCGCCGGTTTCCGGCCGGCGGATTATGGGCAAACTGCCGGATATGCTACACTGAAAGGAAGATGACTGGCCAAGGAAAGGAAGATGCAGCTATGAAAAAAAGCTTAGGGGCCGCCGCTGCGCTGTGCGCGCTGCTGCTGGCTGCGGCCTGCACGCGCGGCGGCGCGGCGTTGCCCGCACCAACGGCCACCGAAGCGCCGCAAGCTTCGGCGACAGCATCGGCTTCACCTGCGGCGACGCCAACCCCCACGCCGACGCCTGACCCGGTGCAGCAGCGCATCGATGCGATGAGCACCGAGGAGAAGATCGGCCAGATGGTGTTGGCTGGCATCGACGGCACGACCGTCGGCGCAGAGACCCGCGAGCTGTTGCAGACGTACCGTGTCGGCGGGATTATTTTATATAAAAACAATATCCAGAACGCTGCCCAGTTGACCAAGCTGGCCAACGCCTTGAAGCAGACGAACGCGGCCAACCCCGCGCCGCTGTGGCTCGGGGTCGACGAGGAGGGCGGCCGCGTGACGCGATTGCCCGCCGAGGTCGGCAAGGTGCCGGCGGCCGCGAAGATTGGCGCGACAGGCAGCGCGGCTTTCGCCGAAGACATCGGCTCCTGGCTTGGCGAAGCGCTCGCCGGCTTTGGGCTGAACGTCGATTTCGCGCCGGTGCTCGACGTGAACAGCAATCCGGCCAATCCGGTGATCGGCGACCGCTCGCTGGGCGCCAAAGCCGATCTGGTCGCCAAGCTGGGCGTGCCGGAGATGCAGGGCATCGCCGCCCAGCATATGCTGCCGGTCGTCAAGCACTTCCCCGGCCACGGCGATACGTCCGTCGATTCGCATGTCGGCTTGCCGGTTGTGACGCATGATCTGGCGCGGCTGCGCAGTCTGGAGCTGGTGCCGTTCAAGGAAGCGATCGCGCAGGGAGCCGACGCGGTGATGGTGGCGCACCTGCTGCTGCCCAAGCTCGACGCCGACCATCCCGCCTCGTTCTCCAAGCCGGTCATCACCGGCCTGCTGCGCGAGGAGCTGGGCTTCCGCGGCGTCGTTATCACCGACGATATGACGATGGGCGCGATCGCCGACAATTACGACTTGCAGCAAGCCGCCGTGCAAGCCGTGCTCGCCGGCGCCGACGTGCTGCTCGTCGGCCACGGCCGCGACAACGTCGCAGCCGTCGTCAGCGCGCTGCGCGCGGCGGTGGCGGAGCAGCGCATCCCGCTGGCGGCCGTCGACGCCAGCGTTCGCCGCATTCTGCTGCTCAAAGCCAAATACTGGGCCGACGACAGCCCGGTCAACCCGCCGCAGTTGGCGCCGCTGAACGCGAAGCTCGATGCGCTGCTGCAACGCTAGTACCTTGACCGCAGTCCATTCAAGGTTGAGGGGATAGGCCCACCTGCACAGGATGCAGATTGACGATGCCCATCCAACCTTCAATCGCGAGGGTCCAGGCACTAATCTTCCCGCCCTTCGTTGATCCATGGCGTATACAGGTTGCGCGAGGCCCGGCGCATGGTCGCTTTCACCTGAACATCCAGCTTGGCCCGCGGCAAAATTTCCTCCTCCCAGCGACCCTTGAGCTGGGCCCACAACGTAGGCTTGCGATCCTCCAAGTGGTTGCCGAAGGCGAACACATCCGAATTGTTTTCGATCACCGCGGTGTGGAACGCGTCGGCAATCTCCTTTTTCACCTCGGCACCAAATTTTTCCTCCAAATAGCGGATATAGGCGTCATCAGTGGGGCCGGCTTGGGACCCTTTTTCCCCAATGTTGAATTCGGCCACGATATGGATGCCAATGATCAGTTGATTATTTTCATAGCGGATGTTCATGGGTTTGGTTTTGGTGCTGGTCAATCGCAAGGAGATTTGGCAGTCCTCTTCCCGGCAGGGCACGACGAGAACGGTGCTTTTTAAGGTCCCTTTTATCCACAGCAACCCGCGCGTTTCATCTTCGTTCAAATAACCGACCATGCGGTGATTGTGGAATATTGCCGTGCCTTCGGCCTGATACAACACCGATTGCTTGGATTCCTTGCCCGGATAAGGTTTGATGCCAAGCTCGGCCATATACTGATCCTGCGTATACAGCCGAACCATCGGCGCATATGGCTGCTTGCCTGTAGGCGATGCCTGCATTCGCGCAAATTCATTAAAGATCACCACGGAATTTTTGCCGCCATAGTTGGAATTGCTGAGCAGGGATTTCAGGTAGGAAGCGGAGTTTTCGCTAATATCCGGCGAAGCCTCCAGCATGTCGAGCGCCCGGCCTTTGACCACGGCCAGGTAGGAGGTGTCGCGCAGCTCGGGATCGGCGGCGAAAAAGTCCAGAAAACGGTCCACCCCGCGTTTGGCCGCTTCCTCGCCAATCAGCAGCACCTGCAGGTCCGACCAGAACAGCTTGCGCCCGGTCAGCCGGAAGTAGTTGCTCGCGGCTTCAAAGGTATTGCTGCCGGTGACGCTGAGCGTTTTTTTCTGCTCGCTGGCAACCGCTCCATGCGGTTTGATCGCCTCCAGCACAGGGGACAACACGGTTAATACTACCTGGCCTTTGTTGTTGTAATCGATGCCGGCCCCAAGCACATATTCCAAATCCTCCGCTTCCCGGCTGTTCCAGCATCCCGACGTGACGACCATGGTCAGAACAAGGCTGATCAGCATGCAGAGGCGTTTACCCATGAGAGTGGCTCCTTGCTTTGAGCTTGGCGAGCAGCAGTAAAATGCCGATCGTCACATAGCAGTATACAGGGAAGACATAGCTCTTGAATTTTTCAAACTCAATGATCGCCACGACAAGGTTGGGCGGCGTAATCGCCACGAAATAAATGATGACCGACAGCGGCACCGCGAGCCGACGGAAATCGGACGCACCGAACCAATGCTGGAATCCGCGGGAGATGGCATACAGCGTGAAAGCGCCTTTCGTCAGATTCATCAGCACCCAAATGCCGAGAAACACGCCTTCCATATGCTCAATGAAATTAAACAGCTCGATATCCTGAATCACCTCCATGACGGGAAAGGTCATCCGCGACGTGTACGTGGCGCCATATGTGCCCATAGTGAAGAAATACGTGACGAGGAAAAAGAAAGTCAGCACCGCCGTCGAGATCAGCAGCGGCTTCCCGAGCCCTGTTTGCTGACGCAGATAGGGCCACAGAAACAGCAGGAGCGTCATTTCTGAAAAGGCGCTGAGCACGAAACAGGAGCCCTTGAGCGTTTCCCAGACCGACTTGTTCCAGAACGGCTCGATATGCTGCATCTCCACTTTGTTGAAAGACAACAGAAACAGCAGCACGGCGAAAAAAATAATGATCGGCATAACCACCTCGGCCCAGCGGGAAATGGAGGAAAGGCCTCCCGAAACGAGATAGACCCGCAGCAGCAGCACCATCGCCACAAGCAGCTCCAGCGGCGCTTCCGGCAGCACCATCGTGACAAACAATTCCGTCAGCATGCGCACGGTGGCGGCGGAGTACAGGATCAGCGGAAATAAAATGAACAGCAGGCTGAACAGACGGCCTGCCACCGGCCCCATCAGCTGCAGGCAGAAGGGAATCAGGTCTTGGCGGCCTTGCGCCTGGCAGAGCTTGAGGATCAGGAACAGCAGCGGCATAAACAAAACCGCGGCGAGTAAAATCGCGATCCAGCCACTATGTCCGGCGACTTGCGACAAGTTGCGCGGAAGTGTAATAAAAACGGTGCCGAAGACGGTAAAGATAAGCAAAATATTGACCTGTTTGCTGCTAATGCGCTCTGCGCCCATGGCGTTTGCCTCCTCCTCTTGCCGCTCCGGTTTTGATTTTGCCCAGAAAAGAGAGTTTGTGGTGCAGCGATGAAAACGGTTTTTTGAAGACAAAGGAATCGTCGACCATGCCCAGAGTTTGCGGCGTCAACGGAGCCAGGTAGCTGACGCCGAAGGAGCGCAAATGCACCATGTGGATCACGATGACGGCAATGCCGAAGACCATGCCGAAGATGCCGAGCAGCGAGGCCAGAATCATCAGCGGGAAGCGGATCAGCCGGATGGACAGCGCCGCATTGTAGTTGGGAATGACAAAGGTGCCAATCGCCGTAAAGGAAACGATGATCGTGAGCACGGGGCCGACGATATTCGCTTGCACGGCAGCTTGCCCGATGACGAGCGCGCCGACGACGCTGATCGTTTGGCCGATTCCGCCGGGCAGCCGCAAGCTGGCCTCGCGCAGCAGCTCCAGGCTGATCTCCATCAGCAGCGCCTCGAAAAAGGCGGGGAACGGCAAGCCGCTGTGGCTGGCGGCGATGGCGATCATCAGGCGCGTGGGCAGCATTTCCTGATGGAAGGTCGTCAGCGCGATATACACCGACGGCAGCAGTGTCGCCATCAGCATGGCCAGCAGCCGAATCCAGCGCAGCAGCGTGGTGGCCATAAATTTCCCGTAATAATAATCCTCCGAGGATAACAAAAATTCGGGAAACGTAACGGGCATAAGCAACACGAAGGGAGTGCCGTCGACGAAGACGAGCACCTTGCCCTCCAGCACCGCGGCTGCCGCTTTTTCAATACGTTCGGTGGAGCTGATTTGCGGAAAAGGCGAGTAGGGCGAGTCCTCCAAATATTCCTCGAGCTGTCCGCTGTCCAGCAGCCCGTCGGCTTGAATGCCGGTCAACCGGCGTTTGACCTCGGCCACGATGGCCGGATTGGACACGCCTTGCAGGTAGACGATCATGCCTTCGGTTCTTGTCATGCTGCCAATTTGCAGCGGATCGAGGGCCAGCCGCGGGTCCTTGATCCTGCGGCGCAGCAGCGCCGTGTTGATGCGCAGCACTTCATTGAAGGCGTCCTGCGGTCCGCGAACGAGCGGCTCCGTGCGGGGCGGGCCGATGCTGCGATGGTCGGTGCCTGCGGAAGCGATGACAAGCGCAGTGTCTTGCCCGTCAATCAGGAGCACGGCCGACGACGCCAGCAGGTGGAGCGCCAACTGGTCCGTTACCGGCTGCGGGACGATGCTGCCCACGGTCAGCACGCGTTCTTCGAGATAATCCAGCACCGCGGCGGCCTCTTGCGCGTCGGGCTGCGCTTGCAGGATCGGCGACACGACGTTTTGCAAAATCATGTCCTGATCGGACAAGCCGTCGATATACACTACAGCGACACGCAGGCAGGTTCCGCCTTTGACGGGCATCGCCAGCCGGCGAATCCGCAAGTCTCCGGCATCCAGCAGCTGGGCGCGAAGCTTTTGCACATGACGGTCCAAATTGCTGTTCGATCCGTTTCCGGTCTCTGCATCCGCAACGGGCAGCGGCGGCGCATCCGGTGGCGACATGGCGGGGGTGGACACCGGTTTGGTCGGTTTATACGTAAGCCAGAATGGGCGCATATTAATTCCCCTCCCCCGCGCGAACGAGCGCATGCAAAGCCTGGTGCACCCGTTCAAACAACGGTTCCAGCCAATCGACGGCGTTCAGCACAGCCAAGCCTGCAGCCAGGAGAGTGAGGATCGCATAGGTCCGCATCAGGTTGCGGTCCCGGGCGCGTTCGGTTTGTCGGGGAATCCCCAAGGTCAACACGGTGAGAGCGGAAAGGAGCTCGAACATAGGCAACCCCCTAACAGATATTGTTATTACTATATCCAAACTTTGTTATTTTATCGCAAAGCCGTCGCGGCCGGCCTGACCGGGGGCTTCCCGCGGTTCTGCCAATCTTGGTTCACTCGCCCGACGCATGCCAAAAAGCTGCCCCGCAAGAGCGGAAAGCAGCTTTTTCAGGTTTGTATGTATAGTTACAGGCACATGGTCAAAATAGCCCGCACGTCTTCGCGCTCCAGCTTGCGAAACGAGCCGATTGGCCCGAAGCGCACTGCTTCGTCGGCCATGCGGTCGATCTGCTCACTGTCGATGCCGAGTTCGCCGAGCGTGCCGGGCGCGCCGAGGCGCCGGAAATAATCGCGCGTTGCGTCGATGCCGGCCAGCGCCAGCTCCGCTTCGCTGCGTCCCGCGGGATCGATGCCCCAGACGCGCACGGCGTATTGCGCAAAGCGGTCGGGGCGCGACGCGTAGACGTAGCGCATCCAGTTCGGGAATACGATGGACAGTCCGGCGCCGTGGGCGATATCGTAAATCGCGCTGATTTCGTGCTCAATCGCGTGCGAGGCCCAGTCGGACTGCACCCCCGGGTTCATCGTGCCGTTCAGCGCCATCGTGCCGCACAGAAGCAGATTGGCCCGCGCTTCGTAGTTTGTGCCGTCGGCCAGCGCCAGTTCGCCGTTGTCCACGACCGTTTGCAGAATCGATTCCGCGTAGCGCTCTTGCAGCGGCGTATCCGGCGTTTGGCTGAAATACTGCTCGAACACGTGCGACATGATATCGACGATGCCGTTGACCGTCTGGTTGCGCGGCACGCTGAACGTCAGCTTCGGATCGAGAATCGAAAATCGCGGATAGGCATGAATCGACGAAAACGCCCGTTTCAGCTTCGCTTCCCAATGCGAAATCACCGAGCTGCCGTTCATCTCCGAGCCGGTCGCCGCCAGCGTCAGAATCGTGCCGAGCGGCAGCGCAGCGGCGATTTGCGCTTTGCCGACGAAAAAATCCCACACGTCGCCCGTGTACGGCACACCGACGGCAATCGCCTTGGCCGCATCGATCACGCTGCCGCCGCCGACGGCGAGAATGAAATCGACGCCTTCGCGGCGGCAAATCTCGATGCCCGCTTGCACGGACGCCAGCCGCGGGTTCGGCTCAATCCCGGCCAGCTCGTGGACGGTGGCGCCATTTTTGCGCAAATGGCCAAGCACTTCGTCGTACAAGCCGCTTTTTTGGATGCTGCCGCCTCCGTAGACGAGCAGTATGTGGTTGCCGTACGGCCTGAGCAGCACGCCAAGCTGACGCACCGTTCCCGAGCCGAAGACAAGCTTGGTCGGGTTATATAATTGGAACGTGTTCATGCGACAAGCAACCTCCGTCATGGATATGATGGGTATTCCCCGTCATTGTAGCATAAGCGAGTGGAGGAGAAAAAGGAGCCGGACATCGAGAAATACATCTTGAAAGAATGTTTCTCGATCAAGGTATCGTTGATAAGATCCAGTTTGAATGTGGGTGGGGATTTATGTAAAATTCCACCTGGACGTTGCGTCTTTGTCGACAACTTTTGCGAAAAAAGGGAGCCAGCCGGCAGGCTTGTCCGGCCCGGCAGCCGAAGCCGCAGGCTGCCGGTCATCGGGCAGCTGCGTGGTCGGCCTGCCGCGCAAGGCTGGCTGCCGCGCAAGGCGGCTTGCCGCCGAAAGGGCGCTCAGCCAAGCTGCTCGCCCGCCGCTGCAAAGGGCAGCGCTGCCAGCAGCGTGACCGGCGGCGTTTCGCCGCTTCCGGCCGGCGCGGGGGGTTCGGCTGCGCCAGCCTGCTCGGCGACAGCGGCGATTTCGGCCAAGCGGATCGGTTGGACGGCAGAGGAGGCTTCGGCCGGGCAGACCGGTTGGACGGCAAAGGAGGCTTCGGCCGGGCAGACCGGCTGGACGGCAGAGGAGGCTTCGGCCGGGCAGATCGGTTGGACGGCGGAGGGGGCTTCGGCCGGGCAGACCGGTTGGACGGCAGAGGAGGCTTCGGCCGGGCAGATCGGTTGGACGGCGGAGGGGGCTTCGGCCGGGCAGACCGGTTGGACGGCAGAGGAGGCTTCGGCCGGGCAGACTGGCTGGACGACAGAGGAGGCTTCGGCCAGGCAGATCGGTTGGACGGCGGAGGGGGCTTCGGCCGGGCAGACCGGCTGGACGGCAGAAGGGGCTTCCGTCAGGCAGACCGGCTTGCTCGTTTCCGGCTCATCCGCCCGGGCCTTCGCTTCGCCGCATACAGCTTCGGCGTTTGTCGCTTCGCTTGGTCCGGCGGCCAGCGTCGCTGGTTCCGCCGTTTCCGGCTGCGCGCCCGCGGCTGCGACGGCCCCGGCAGCAGCAGCATGAACTCCAGCCCCGGCCACTTCCGCTTGCGCAACCAGCGCCGCTGCCTGCGCGTTCACTTCGACGAACTCCGATATCGTCGCTGTCAGCGGCGGCGGTGGCTCCATGCTGCCGATTCCCGCTGCCGTTGTGGCTGCCGGCGGCGTCCTTCCCGCTTTGTTCAGCAAATACCCTGCATACGCCATCGGCTTGGCATACGTCGCCTGCCACTCCTCCAGCATATCGGCTTCCTTGAAGCTGTAACGCTGGTCTTTGCCGTTGCATTCAATAAATAGCGGGCAGCCGTCGGCGCTTAAGCCGATGTCGAGGCCAAGGTCGGCCATATGCGGCAGCCGGGCGCCCAAATGCTCGGCGACGCGCAGCGCGAAATCGCGCACGCTGGTGATAACGGCTTCGCCGTTCAACTGCGGGCAGGCCTCGGCCAGCAGCTCGGGCAGCCGCCGAACTTGACCGCCCAGCGCGACATTCGTCACGTACAGGCGGGGCGCGGCGACTTTAGCGACGATGCCGGTTACGCCCCAGGCGCCGTCGCCGCCGCGCTGCACGGCCACGCGCAGGTCGAACGGCCGCCCTTCGGTCGTCGCCAGCGGCAAGCACTGCTGCACGATATAGGGCGTGCCGCCGATGCGGCGGCGCAGCACCAGCGGCAGGCCGGCGCGAAAGCGCACGGTCCGCCAGCGGCGGTTGCTGACGCGTAAGGAGACCGGATACGTCAGGCTCCAGCCGCCGGGAATACGCTCCAGCTTCATAATGCCGCGGCCGATGCTGCTTTGGCTTGGCTTGATGATCAGCGAGGCGAAGCTGCGCATCAACGCCTGGATCGAGGCCGGCGTTGCCGGCAAAGTCACGGGCAGATGCGGGCGCAGCGCGTGGTGCTCCATTAAAAGCCGGTGAATAAGCAGCTTGCTGTAACGGTTGCGGCCGTTGAATACGGCAATGCCGCGCTCGGCCCAGCGAGTCAGCTCGCGGTTGGAGCGCCTGTCGCCATAAATGGCGCGATTGTGGATCACGGTGGGCATCGGCAGCCATTTGAGCACGAATCCGCCGGACTCGGGGACATAAGCGTGAACTTGCATCGTGGCCAATTGAACATCCTGCATGCGGAAAAAAATCGGGATCAAGCCGTAAGCCTCGCCGGTTTGCGTGTAAAACTGTACGGCTTCGTAGCCGGTTTGGCTGGTGGGCAGTTGGCTGAACAACACGTCGTTGACCAGAATGCCTGCATAGGAAGCATCCATAAGAAGGTTCGCTCCTTTCAAGGGCGTCGGACGGGTAGCCGCATGTACAGTATATGGGGATAAACGCGCAAGCGTTTGGACAGGAGCGGGGAGCGTCGGGCGAATCCCCACGCCTTCCGGCGAATTCCGCATATGCATATAGGAAGAGGCCGTTTACGTTTATTGGCGGGAGGGGATCACCATGAAACGAAAACCGTGCGTCGCGATCGTCACGCCGGGCTCATTTCCCGTACCTTCTGGCAAAAGCAGTTCCGTCGAGCAGGTCGTCGAAAAGCTGGCCGAACGGCTTGCTTCCCGCGTTGCCACCGTAGTATTTGGTAGGACTACTTCGTTCCAGCGGGTTTCGGAGATGCGCGCGGGCGTCAGCTACCGCCGCGTTCCTTACGGCAATCCCCGCGCCTATATCGCCCGGGTCAGCGCCCGGCTGGCCGCGCTGCGCCCGACCGTCATTCAGGTGGAAAACCGTCCGCGTTTCGCGGCTTATTTGCGCAAGCGCCATCCGCGGGCCTACATTACCTTGTCGATGCATTCGACGTATTACATCTCCCGTCCGCATATCGGCCGTAAGGAATTGGCCGCTTGTTTGCGCTGTGTGGACCAGATCATTGTCAACAGCCGGTTTTTGCAGGGCTGGCTGGCTCGCCGCATTCCCGGCTGCGCGCACAAAATCGTCGCCCAGCATCTGGGCGTCGACGCCTCCGGCTTCATCTCGCGTTGGACGCCGGAAGGGCAGGCGGCGCGCGAGGCGAAGCTGCGGGAGTTGGGCATTGGCGAAGACCGGCGCATCGTGTTGTACGTTGGCCGGCTGATTCCGCGCAAGGGCGTGCATTGTTTGCTGGAGGCGCTGCCGGCGATTGTCGAGCGGCACCCGCAGGCGCTTTTGATCGTGGTGGGCGGGGCGTTTTACGGCTCGCCGCGTGTATCCGGCTATGTGCGGCAGCTGCACAAAATGGGCAACGCGCTGCCGCAGCATGTGCGCTTCGTTCCTTATGTGCCGCATCATGAGGTCGCCTCCTGGTATCGGCTGGCCGATGTCGCCGTCGTGCCCTCGGTCAAGGAAGAAGCGTTTGGCCTGGTCAACGTGGAGGCGATGGCTTCGGGCGTGCCGGTCGTTGCGGCGCGTTCCGGCGGCATTGAGGAAATCATTACCCATGGCACGACTGGATATATGACGGCTTCCGGTTGTCCGGTCGGCGAGCTGGCGGCGTACATCGTGCGGCTGCTGGATGACGCCGAGCTGCAGCGGGCGATGGGCGAGCAGGCCGTGCGCCGCGTCCATTCGCTGTTTACGTGGGAGCGGCTGGCCGTCGACCGGGCTGCGCTGTATGGCGTGCCCGCCGTGCCGGGGCCGCATCTATAAGCGCCGCCTCGCTCCGGCGTAACACGGAGCGGGAGCCTGCCGCCCGGCGGCCCGATTGCGAAGCGAGGCGAACGGCTTGTTGCCCGCCGTGCCGGGGAGGCCGCCCGTTCGCCCGGGCTGCTGTCGGTGCAACGTGGCGCGTGGAGCTTGCCCTCCGGCGGCCCGATTGAGGAGCAAGGCGAACGGCTTGCCGCCCGCCGTGCTGGGGTGGTCGCCGGCACGCCCGGGCTGCTGCCGGCGTAACACGGAGCGGGAGCCTGCCGCCCGGCGGCCCGATTGAGGAGCAAGGCGAACGGCTCGCCGCCCGCCGTGCCGGGGAGGCCGTCCGCCCGGGCTGCTGCCGGCGCAACGCGGAGCCGGATCTTGTGTCCGGCGGCCCGATTGAGGAGCAAGGCGAACGGCTTGCCGCCCGCCGTGCCAGGGAGGTCGTCCGCCCGCCCAGGCTGCTGCGGGTACAACACGGCGCCGGGAGTTTGCCGCCCGCCGCTGAGCGGCAAGAACCGCTCGGCAGGCGCTTGCTTTTTTTGGCGGAAATGGGGGCCGGTTTGCGAGATGCAGATATGGGCGTTTGTGGACGACAAGAACTGCCGGATGGCGGTGCGGTAGCGCGGGACAAGCTTGTTTTTTGGGCGGGGAGCAGGTTGTACGTTTTTGCAAGGCAGATGTACCGAGCGCGGGGCGGTTGAATATGGTAATGAGTGACAGTTTCTGAACATTGAAGGAGAGAAGTCTATGAGCAGACGTAAACATAAGGACGACGCGGGCAAACCGTTCGTGCGGCGCGTAAGCTCCAGAACGAACGAGCTGCGCTGGCTCGACGAGCCCGAGCGCAAGCCCGCCGCCCAGCCGGCCGCTGTGCCGCAGGAGGGCGATCAGGCAGTCATTTCCAAAATAGCGCTGACGTCTCCCGTCCGCAAAAAGCAGGGAGCGGCCTCTGACCCGGAGCCCAAAGCGAAGGACTGGGAGCAGCCGCCGACGGAAGAAGATGCAGAAACGTCAGCCGCTGCGCTGACGCTGCTGTCCGAGCGCCAGACCGGAGGATACGGCCAGCCGGTGATCTACACGGACGATATTGTGGAGGAGGCGGTGACTTCGGACAAAATCGCCCGCCGCTCGATCGACGAATCGAAGCTGAAGCCGCAGAGTGTCGGCGCCAAAAGCATTCGCGACCTGGCCATCGATCACACCAAGCTGGCTCCCGGCAGCGTCACCCGCGACAAGATCGCTCCCGGCGCGGTCGATGTCGAGCATATTGCGCCCCAGGCCGTGTCGGGCGACAAGCTTCAGGACCATTCGATTTCCGGCAGCAAGCTGCTGGACAAAAGCATTACGTCCGACAAGCTGGCCGACCAGACGATCGATGCGTTGAAGCTGGCTCCGGGTTCGATTTTGCCGCACCACATGTCGGAGATGGCGGTGAGCACCGAGCTGATCGAGGATCAGGCCGTAACCGGGGATAAACTCCAAAGCGGCGCCGTTCACGCCCGCCACCTCGCCAATTACAGTGTCGATACGGCCAAAATCGCCGATGCGGCGATCACCGGCGACAAGCTGCGCGATCTGGCGGTCAGCGAGGAGAAGCTGGCCCCGGAAAGCGTGGCGTCGTTCCACTTGCAGCCGGGCAGCGTGTTGCGCCAGCATTTGGGCGACGGGATCGTGCAAAGCGTCAACATCGCCGCGGATCAGGTGCGCAGCGCGCATATTGCCGACGGGGCTGTGCAGTTTTTTCATTTGCAGGACGAGGCGGTAACCGGGGATAAAATTCAAAACGGCGCCGTCGGTCCGGCGCAGCTTGGCGAGCAGGCCGTCCAGGGGCGGCATCTGCAGGAGGGCGCGGTGTGCGCGGAGCATCTGGCCGATGAAGCGGTCACGACCGCCAAGCTGGCGCCGGGCAGCGTAGCGACCGAGCGGCTGGCCGACGGGGCCGTGACCGCGGAGAAGCTGGCCCCGTCGGCCGTCGGCTCCGCGCAGCTGGCGCCGGAAGCGGTCGGCCCCGAGCAGCTCGCTGCCGGCGCGGTGCGCGCCGAGCATCTGCGGCCGGGCGCGGTCGTGGCGGGCAGCATCGCGCCGGGCGCCGTCGAGGCGCAGCATATCCAGCCGCAGGCGATTGACGCCGGGCTGCTGCAGGACGGCGCGGTGACTGCGGCGAAGCTGCAGGGCGGCGCGGTCGAAAGCCGGCACGTTCGCGAGCTGGCGGTCGATACGGGGCATTTGGCCGACTGTGCGGTTACGGGGCCGAAGTTGGCGCCGGAGTCGGTGTCGACGGAGAAGCTGGCCGATTTGTCGGTGGCCAGCGCCAAATTGGGCGACGAAAGCGTCCAGGCGGAGAAGCTGGCGCGCGGCGCTGTTGGCTCCGCCCATGTGCAGAACGCGGCCATTGTGCGCCGGCATTTGGCCGAACGCAGCGTGGACGGCGGCAAGCTGGAGCTGGGCGCGGTGAGCGGCGCGCATCTGGCGGAGGCGGCTGTCGACGCAGCGAAGCTGGCGGCCGAGGCGGTGACGGCGGAGAAGCTGGCCCCGCTTTCCGTGCAGGGGCGGCATATCCAGCCGGGCAGCGTGGACGGCGGCCATGTGCAGCCGGAGTCGATTGGGCCGGAGCATCTGGTGCACGGCGCGTTTACGATTCACCAGTTGGCCGATCGCAGCATTGCCAGCAGCAAGCTGCAAAGTGGCGCGGTGGATGAGGAGATTTTGGCTTCGGGGGCGGTGACGGAGGCGAAGCTGGCGTACGGCGCAGTGGGCAGCGAGCATATTCAGCGGGGGGCGATTTTGCCGCCGATGTTGCGGGATGAAGCTGTCACGGAAGCGAAGCTCGCCGATGCGGCTGTGACCGCCGGCAAGCTGGCGTCGGGCAGCGTCGATGTGACGAAGCTGGCTCCGGGCGCCGTCGGCAGCGTGCAGCTGATCGACGCCTCCGTGACGGCGTCGAAGCTGGCGGCGGAGAGCGTCAACGGCGGCAAGCTGGTCGCCGGCGCGGTGAGCGCGCGTCATCTGGCGGACGGAGCGGTGACGCTGGCGAAGTTGGCGGCGGAAAGCGTGGACGGAGCGAAGCTGGTCGCGGGAGCGGTGAGCGAGGAGCACGTGGTGGACGGAGCAGTGACGCTGGCGAAGCTGGCAGCGGAAAGCGTGGACGGAACGAAGCTGGTCGCGGGAGCGGTGAGCGAGGAGCACGTGGTGGACGGAGCGGTGACGCTGGCGAAGCTGGCAGCGGAAAGCGTGGACGGGACGAAGTTGGTCGCGGGAGCGGTGAGCGAGGGGCACGTGGCGGACGGAGCGGTGACGCTGACGAAGCTGGCAGCAGAAAGCGTGGACGGGACGAAGCTGGTCGCGGGAGCGGTGAGCGAGGAGCACGTAGTGGACGGAGCGGTGACGCTGACGAAGCTGGCGGCGGAAAGCGTGGACGGAACGAAGCTGGTCGCGGGAGCGGTGAGCGAGGGGCACGTGGCGGACGGAGCGGTGACGCTGGCCAAATTGGCGGCGGAAAGCGTGGACGGAACGAAGCTGGTCGCGGGAGCGGTGAGCGAGGCACACGTGGTGGACGGAGCGGTGACGCTGGCGAAGCTGGCGGCGGAAAGCGTGGACGGAACGAAGCTGGTCGCGGGAGCGGTGAGCGAGGAGCACGTGACGGACGGCGCAGTGACGCTGACGAAGCTGGCGGCGGAAAGCGTGGACGGGACGAAGCTGGTCGCGGGAGCGGTGAGCGAGGCACACGTGGTGGACGGAGCGGTGACGCTGACGAAGCTGGCAGCGGAAAGCGTGGACGGAACGAAGCTGGTCGCGGGAGCGGTGAGCGAGGCACACGTGGTGGACGGAGCGGTGACGCTGACGAAGCTGGCGGCGGAAAGCGTGGACGGAACGAAGCTGGTTGCGGGAGCGGTGAGCGAGCGTCATCTGGCGGATGGTTCGGTAACGCTGGCGAAGCTGGCGTCGGGCAGTGTGGACGGAACGAAGCTGGCAGGCAAAAGCGTGGATGGGACGAAGCTGACGTCGGAAGCGGTAAGTGAGCGGCATCTGACGGACGGCGCGGTAACGCTGGCGAAGCTGGCGTCGGGCAGTGTGGACGGAACGAAGCTGGTTGGCGAAAGTGTAGATGGCACGAAGCTGACGTCGGAAGCGGTAAGTGAGCGACATCTGGCGGACGGCTCGGTGACATTGTCGAAACTGGCGCCGGGCAGCGTGGACGGCTCGAAGCTGGTGAGCGAAAGTGTAGATGGAACGAAGCTGACGGTGGAAGCGGTAAGCGAGCGACATCTAGCGGACGGCTCGGTGACTCTGTCAAAGCTGGCGTCAGGCAGTGTGGATGGAACAAAGCTGGTTGACAAAAGCGTGGATGGAACGAAGCTGGTCGCGGAAGCGGTAAGCGAGCGTCATCTGACGGACGGCGCGGTAACGCTGACGAAGCTGGCGTCAGGCAGCGTGGATGGAACGAAGCTGGCAGGCAAAAGTGTGGACGGGACGAAGCTGACGGCGGAAGCGGTGAGCGAGCGACATCTAGCGGACGGAGCGGTGACATTGTCGAAGCTGGCGCCGGGCAGCGTGGACGGAACGAAGCTGGTTGGCGAAAGTGTAGATGGAACGAAGTTGGTCGCGGGAGCGGTAAGCGAGCATCATCTGGCGGACGGCGCGGTAACGTTGACGAAGCTGGCGTCAGGCAGTGTGGATGGAACAAAGCTGGCAAGCAAAAGCGTAGACGGGACGAAGCTGACGGCGGAAGCGGTGAGTGAGCGACATCTATCCGACGGAGCGGTGACATTATCAAAGCTGGCGCCGGGCAGTGTGGACGGCTCGAAGCTGGTTGGCGAAAGCGTAGATGGAACGAAGTTGGTCGCAGAAGCGGTGAGCGAGCGCCATCTGGCGGACGGAGCGGTAACGTTGACGAAGCTGGCTCCGGGCAGTGTGGATGGAACGAAGCTGGTTGGCGAAAGCGTAGATGGAACGAAGTTGGTCGCGGAAGCGGTAAGCGAGCGTCATCTGGCAGACGAAGCGGTAACGCTGACGAAGCTGGCATCGGGCAGTGTGGACGGTTCAAAGCTGGTTGACAAAAGTGTAGATGGAACGAAGTTGGTTGCGGAAGCGGTAAGCGAACGTCATCTGGCGGACAGTTCGGTAACGCTGACGAAGCTGGCGTCAGGCAGCGTGGATGGCTCAAAGCTGGCAGACGAAAGCGTGGATGGAACGAAGCTGGTTGCGGAAGCGGTAAGCGAGCGCCATCTGGCGGACGAAGCGGTAACGCTGACGAAGCTGGCATCGGGCAGTGTGGACGGCTCAAAGCTGGCAGACGAAAGCGTGGATGGAACGAAGCTGGTTGCGGAAGCGGTAAGCGAACGCCATCTGGCGGACAGTTCGGTAACGCTGACGAAGCTGGCATCGGGCAGTGTGGACGGCTCAAAGCTGGCAGACGGAAGTATAGATGGAACGAAGTTGGTCGCGGAAGCGGTAAGTGAGCGCCATCTGGCGAATGGCTCGGTGACGTTGACGAAGTTGGCGTCGGGCAGCGTGGATGGCTCAAAGCTGGTTGACAAAAGCGTGGATGGAACGAAGCTGGTTGCGGAAGCAGTAAGTGAGCGCCATCTGGCGGACGGAGCGGTAACGTTGACGAAGCTGGCGTCAGGCAGTGTGGACGGCTCAAAGCTGGCAGACGAAAGCGTGGATGGAACGAAGTTGATGGCGAGCGCGGTTAGTGAACGGCATATCGCGGACGGCTCCGTAAGCGGAGCCAAACTGGCGCCCGGCAGTCTGGACGGAACGAAACTTGCAGCTGCAAGTGTAGACGGCACCAAGTTGAGCGCTGGCTCGGTAAGCGAACTTCATCTTGCCGACGGAACGGTAACGAGTGCCAAACTGGCTGCCGGCAGCGTAGACAGCACGAAGCTGGCAGCAGGCGCCGTGAGCGAAGGGCATTTGTTGGATGGCGCGATTAGCGGTTCGAAGCTGGCTCCCAGCAGCGTAGATGGAACGAAGTTGACAGCGGGGGCGGTGAACGAACCACATCTGGCGAATAGCGCCGTGACCGGGTCGAAGTTGGCGCCGGGCAGTGTGGACAGCACCAAGCTGACGGCGGGTTCGGTCAATGAGGTGCATTTGGCCGATGTTTCGGTGACGGCAGCGAAGCTTGCTTTTGGCAGTGTGGACAGCACAAAGTTGACGGCAGGCGCGGTGAGCGAAGGGCATCTGGCGGAGCGCGCGGTAACGGGGGCGAAACTGGCCGAAGGCAGCGTGGATGGAACGAAGCTGACGGCCGGGGCCGTGAATGAGGCGCATCTTGCCGACGGTGCGGTTAACCGGGCCAAACTGGCGTCCGGCAGTGTAGACGGCACGAAACTGGTTGCCGGAACGGTGAGCGAGGCGCATATCGCGGACGGCTCGGTGACGAAAGCGAAACTGGCTACAGGCAGTGTCGATGCAAGCAAGCTGACGGCGAATGCGGTGAACGAGGCTCATCTGGCCGACGGCACGGTGACGGCAGCCAAGTTGGCGTCGGGTAGTGTGGACGGAACGAAGCTGGCGGCAGCGGCGGTGAATGAAGCGCATCTTGCCGATAGCGCGGTAACGGGAGCCAAACTGGCGTCCGGCAGCGTCGATGGAGCCAAACTGGCCCCGGGCGCCGTAAGCGCCGAGCATATTCGCGACGGCGCGCTGGGCGGCGATAAGCTGTCGCCCGGGTGTGTGGACGGCAGCAAGCTGGCTGCCGGAGCCGTAAGTGCCGAGCATGTGCGCGAGGGGTCTTTGAACGGCAGCAAGTTGGCTTTTGGCAGTGTCGATGGTACGAGATTGGCGGCAGGGTCCGTTAGCGTCGTGCATGTGCAGGACGGTGCGCTAAGCGGCGACAAGCTGGCTTTTGGCAGTATTGATGGCACAAAGTTGGCGACAGGCGCGGTGACGGCAGCACATATCCGCGATGGTGCGCTGAGCGGTGATAAGTTGGCTTTTGGCAGTGTGGATGGCACGAAGCTGGCGGCCGGATCGGTGGGTGCAGCGCATCTGCAGGACGGTGTCCTGAGCGGCGACAAACTGGCCCCGGGCAGCATCGACGGCAGTCGGCTGGCTGCCGAAGCCATCGGCAACGAGCATGTGCGCGACGGATCACTGGCCGGCGAGAAGCTGGTGACAGGCAGCATTGACGGGACGCGGCTGGCGGCTGGCATCATTAGTGAAGCGCATGTGCAGGATAACGCGGTGACTCCGGCCAAACTGACCTTTGTCCCTGTCCAGACCGCGGCGGGCAAAACGAACACGCTCCAGCAGTTCGGCCTGGTGCCTTTTGAAATGAAAATTCAGGACGAAACGCTGGAGGTGTTGCTCAGCTTCGATGAACCTTTTGCCGATGAGCACTACGTGTTGACGGCGATGACCAACCACCCGGCCTGCTATGTGTCGGTCAAAAAGAAACTCACCGATTCAGCCGTGATCTCCGTCATCCGGGCGAAATTTTCGCACGACCAGTACGGTATCGTCAACTGGATTGCGATTGGAACGAAAGGACAATAACGCGATGGAATCGGCCTTGTCTGTTGGTGCAGACGGGTCGATTTTTTTTGTGGTTCTCCAGTATGATGGGGGAGGAGGGATGCGCGTGGATTTTTTGTGGTCTGGGTGCTGCCTGTTTTGCTGATTTTGCTTGTAGCCGGTCTGGTTCTGTCTCCCGTAAAGCGGTTGGGCGGTATGTATCGATTGATTTTGTATAAAGTGGTCCCTTGGGTATTATTAAGTATTTTGGCATTAGGAGCGTTACATGTATTGTGGGTGTTTGTGCAGGACCCTCACCGGACGGCGAAAGAGATGCTGGAAAAGCTTCGTACTACTCACTATGCTACGGCCTTCCTTTTTTTCGCTGGTTGGGTAACGGCGCAGTGGGTTAGAGATAGGCAGAAACAAAAAGATCAAGAGTAAGGGCTTTGTCCGTATTACGGGCGAGGCCTTTTGCTTGCTTTCGCGTAGGTTCAATCCATGCTCCCGCGCAAGGAGCGACGCTAACGGACGAACATTGTGTCGAAGTGCACAATGGTTTCAATCCACGCTCCCGCGTAAGGAGCGACTGTCGCGATAAATAATAGTCGGCTTGGCAATTGTGTTTCAATCCACGCTCCCGCGTAAGGAGCGACCGGCCAGCAGCACTGACAAACAGCGGTTGCACGATGTTTCAATCCACGCTCCCGCGTAAGGAGCGACGGCACGTGCGCCGCGATCATCGGTTAAGGAGGGCGTTTCAATCCACGCTCCCGCGTAAGGAGCGACACAAACTCCGCGCCAAAGGGAAGGCACACGTGGAGTTTCAATCCACGCTCCCGCGTAAGGAGCGACGTCCTGTACATGCGGACCAGCGACCTTCTGCGATGTTTCAATCCACGCTCCCGCGTAAGGAGCGACGCGCATGGGAGACACGGGGCTGACACTAACGGCCAAGTTTCAATCCACGCTCCCGCGTAAGGAGCGACCATTTCCCGAAAGTCTTAATGACACCTCTACACGGGTTTCAATCCACGCTCCCGCGTAAGGAGCGACTAAAAAGCGCCCAATAGCGGGCGCTTTTTCATGGTGTTTCAATCCACGCTCCCGCGTAAGGAGCGACACTTGAAATGGTCAAGCAGGCCAAGGTTGAAAGTAAGTTTCAATCCACGCTCCCGCGTAAGGAGCGACGCGCGTGGTCATCGCTGGTATGATCAGCTACAGTGTTTCAATCCACGCTCCCGCGTAAGGAGCGACCCTTGCTGTCCGACATTTCAGCGCCGACATAGTTGTTTCAATCCACGCTCCCGCGTAAGGAGCGACCGGACGGCAGTTCACCGTAATCTGCGAGATGGCGCTGTTTCAATCCACGCTCCCGCGTAAGGAGCGACGTTTTGTTTCCAGTCGGTTCGATAATTCCGTCAAAGTTTCAATCCACGCTCCCGCGTAAGGAGCGACAAGAGCGAATGGATAATTCCATTCGCCCTAATTTGGTTTCAATCCACGCTCCCGCGTAAGGAGCGACTCTTCGTTTGAGATCAGCGGCGGCTTCATCGTATGTTTCAATCCACGCTCCCGCGTAAGGAGCGACTACGTTGGTCTTGCCTTTGGTCGCGGACATGTAATGTTTCAATCCACGCTCCCGCGTAAGGAGCGACGATCTATGGCATCATCGACGCGCGCGTTGAGAAGGAGTTTCAATCCACGCTCCCGCGTAAGGAGCGACTCTGCGGAGCTTGCGTATTTCGCCTTTTGTATCCGCGTTTCAATCCACGCTCCCGCGTAAGGAGCGACGGCCATGACCACGCCTTTGCGCACGCCACCCCAGTTTCAATCCACGCTCCCGCGTAAGGAGCGACTAACTAAATGCAGTCTGTGTTGGGTTGGGCTTGGGGTTTCAATCCACGCTCCCGCGTAAGGAGCGACCTTATAAGCGCAGCAGTTATGTCACCAACTGTAAGTTTCAATCCACGCTCCCGCGTAAGGAGCGACAGCACCCCCGGCAAACCCTTGTCTGGCAAGGGTTTGCCGGGTCATTTCCGCGAACCTGCTTGCGGTGAAGGTTTTTGCATGATTAGATCGGCCCTGCGACGTCCCGGAAGGGAGCTATGGCAGGAGCACAATCCTTTGCGCAGCAAGGGTTTGCCGTATATCGCAGCTCTATGCGCGAACCTCCCGGGAAAATCATGTGCGCTTGGGGTTCGCGCAAGGGGGCTTTTGCAGATACCAATAAATGTAACATATCGGCAGTGATCTCGGCAATGACGGGTGATTTTTGTATCGTATTCGGTATGATGAGGGCGAGGGGGATGCGTGTGGATTTTTTATGGTCTGTGTACTGCCCATTTTGCTGATTTTGTTTCTGGTGGTTTTGATTTTGTCCCCGTTTAATCGTTTGGCTGGCATGTACCGCATGGTTTTGTATACGGTGGTGCTTGCGCTATTTTTGATTGTTATCGCCTTCATCCGGTTGGATGAGATCCATCAGTTTATTTTTCATTCTGATCAGTCGGTGGTCGTATTTGCGGGCGGGGCCTTTTTGCTATCTGGTGAGGGGAAGGAGAGCGGTTATGCTATTGGCCGGGAATTGGAATGACAGCGCGGAAGCGCGTTATACGCGGGGTGGATTCGACGATAAGCTTGCCTGAGTATTTGTGAACGGTGGTTTTGACAATCCCTAAGCCGTGTCCCCGCTTTTGGTGATCTTTCGTCGAGTAACCCGGGGCAAAAATGCGTTCTCTGTCCTGTTCCGGGATCATGTTCCCTGTGTTGGCTACCTCCAATACGTAATGATGGACATCGCGAGTGCAAGTCACTTGCACCCAATGCGGTGCGGAAGGATGTTCCAAAGCGGCGTCTTTGGCGTTGTCGATGAGATTGGACAAAATTTTGATTAGATCGGTTGCCGGGATGTTTTCGAATGTGTCGTTGTCGACATCGATGATGAAATCGATTTTTTTATTGTGCAGCGCCACCCACTTGGTTTGCAGCAGAACCAGCAGGGCCGGATTGCGTACGGTCAAGGAAAGATCGACGTAATTCAGTTCTTGGACCAGTCCTTTCATGTAATCCATGGCCTGATCGTGATAGTTCAAGTCGATTAATCCGTACAACACCTGGATATGGTTGGAGAAGTCATGACGGATGGACTTCACGGACATCAGGATGCTTTCCACTTCTTTTTGATACGTTTGCTCTGTTTCGGCAAGGTTGAGTTTCAGCTCACGCTGATACCATTTTTGGAGAAATGTGTAGGCAGCCAGAAGGAAGATGACAAAAAACGCGTTGAAGATGAAGGTCGAGATGCTTTTGTGAACGACTTCTTCCTTAATTTGCTTGAGCATACGGAAGCTTAGGTCGATGCCCACATAACCGATACGTTGGCCCTGGTCTACGATGGGCGCGCCGACCGATAAGTATTTGCCGTACTTGGGATCGACCAGCATTTTGGTGTAGTAGGTTTTTCCTTCGAATGCAAGCTGCACTTGTTTGGCAGGGACGGTGCATTCTTCGCCGATGGGAAACCGCGGGTCGTCTTGGGGAACTCCGACAATTAATGCTTTGGACACTTCCGGGTTGTCGATTTGCAAGGTATAGACGTAAAGAGCACCGATTTTTTGCCGGGCCTCATTGAGTTGGTTGCGGATCGACCAGTATTGTTCGCTGTAAGTAGGGTTTTGCAGAAACTGGCTGTAGGCGGTTTTATCCAAGGAGTCGGCAATGGATTTGGCCATTTCAATACCTTGGGTGGCGATCGCGATTCGTGCCGTTTTGATGGTGCTGAGGTAAGACACGACGACGTTCAGGGAAGTGATGAGCAGCAAGATGCAGACGGCGATAACGATTAATCGTTTGATTTTGGGTTGATGATGAATAGGAACCGGAGCCATAAGAGCGGGTGATTTCATTTTTCTCCTGTAGGTATGGTTTTTGGTGGTTTTGGGTTGGGTTTGTAGGTAAGGAGCGAGACAGTTGTCAATGACTTGCTGGATGTCAGCTGCGCAGTTTCAGTTCACGCTCGTGCGTATGAGCGACTTTCTCTTCGGGGGGAACATCCATCCAAAGTTCGTCGTTTCAATCCACGCCCACGCGTATGAGCGACACCCACTTTTTTACTCTTGCCGTCCATCTGATCAAGCGTTTCAATCCACGCCCACGCGTACAAGCGACTTTTCATTTCAATCAGCCCTTTCTCGTTTTATTCACGTTTCAATCCACGCCCACACGTACAAGCGACAATCAATATCGAATTAGAGGGAACTTCAGCACAAGTTGTTTCAATCCACGCCCACACGTACAAGCGACATACGCCCAGCTCTTACTCAAGTCTACCGTCAGAGGTTTCAATCCACGCCCACACGTACAAGCGACCGGTTCGTGGAAGAGGATGTATGCCGCCGAAGCTGTTTCAATCCACGCCCACACGTACAAGCGACCGATTTGGTTAAAGAGGATCGCCAACTCATTCAGAGTTTCAATCCACGCCCACACGTACAAGCGACATTTCTCCGCCGATGATAGGCATTACGCTGTTCATAGTTTCAATCCACGCCCACACGTACAAGCGACCTCTTTGAAAACAAAGAATGGGGGAGTGCCGAATGTTTCAATCCACGCCCACACGTACAAGCGACGTCGTGAGATGGGAGGAGCTGACGCAGTTTAAAGAGTTTCAATCCACGCCCACACGTACAAGCGACCGAGAAAGAAGCCCAGCAGACCGGTAATCTCACCGTTTCAATCCACGCCCACACGTACAAGCGACAAGTATTTTCGATAAACTTTTTAAGTGAACAGGTGTTTCAATCCACGCCCACACGTACAAGCGACGCGACCAGCGCGGGGATGATCACGTCGGCATTGTGTTTCAATCCACGCCCACACGTACAAGCGACCCGTTGTATTCAAGTGGACGAACGGGATAAGGATGTTTCAATCCACGCCCACACGTACAAGCGACGCTAGAGGTATTGTGGCCGGCACTCATGCACGAGGTTTCAATCCACGCCCACACGTACAAGCGACCCCGATCAGGCTACCTCGGCTGCCCAGCTTACATGGTTTCAATCCACGCCCACACGTACAAGCGACAGTCCGGGCGAGGAGTGGTTTGTGGCGGCCGTCAATGTTTCAATCCACGCCCACACGTACAAGCGACAGCACCCCTTACAAACCCTTGTCCATCAAGGGGTTACAGGGCCATTTCCGCGAACCTTCTCGCGGCGTGGCCTTTTTCATGATCAAATCGGCCCTACAGCGTCCCGAAAGGGAAGTATGGAGGGTGCATAATTCCATGCGTGACAAGCATTTGCGGCCCATCGCAGTCAAATGCGCGAACCTCCCGGGAAAATCATGTGCGCTTGGGGTTCGCGCAAGTGGTTCGCTTTTACAGATACCAATAAATGTAACATATCGATAATGCTCTCAGCAATGGAGTAGGAACATGATTCTTGATATTTCCAAAAATATGAAGGATTCTGACGATTCGTGCAGAATGTGTAGTTGTCTATAGGGAAAAGGAACTATTTGGATGTGAAGGGGAGATTAGGGTGGATAAGCTGATTCGGTTATTTGAGATTATTATGGCGATCCAGGCCAACCCCGGGATTACAGCTAAAGCCCTTGCGTTTAAATGCGATTGCAGTGTTCGCACGATTTATCGCTATATCGATATGCTGGAGCCGATGACGCCGCTGATGCGGGAGGGGGGCGGTTCAGGGTATCGGTTTGCCGGGAGTTTTTATGCGCATCCGTTGGATTTGACGGAGCAGGAGACGCTTGCTCTTTCTTTGCTGCCTTCGCTGGTGGATCGGAAAAAAATGCCCGCCGGCTTCGAAACCGCCCACGATAAGGTCATGTCTGCGCTGGCCGGTAAAAGCGCCCGCCGCCACATGCTCGGCGAAATCACCGACGTGATCCAAATGGGGACTCCGGCTTACCGCCCGGACAGTCCGAACTGGCTGGCGCCGATGGTGCAGGCGATTCTGGAGTGCCGGACGATGGCCGCTGTGTATCATACGCAATCCAGCAACGAGACGAAGGAGCGCCGGATTGATCCGTATTGTCTGGTTCCGCGCGACCAGCGATATTATTTGATTGGCTTTTGCCATCTGCATCGGGAGATTCGCACGTTCCGCGTCAGCCGGTTTATTCAGGTGGAGCCGACGGAGGACGTTTTTGATAAAGGCAGCTTTAACATCAGAAGTTATTTGAAGCATACGTGGTCGATTCAACGGGGCGACAAAAACATCACATTCAAGGTGCGTTTCTCGGCAGCTGTAGCTCGGTATGTGCAGGAGAAGGAGCTATTCGTCGAGCCGAAATTAACGCCGCTATCGGATGGCGGGTTGCTTTTTGAAGTGACGGTCAACAACGAACGCGAGTTTCTGAAATGGGTGCTGCAATACGGCCCGGACGCCGAAATCCTCAGTCCGCCGGCCATCCGCCGGAACATGAAGGCGAAGCTGCGGGAATGGCTTGATTTTTATGAATAAAACGTGTGTTCGGGTGACATGCATGCTGTCACTGGGCTGTGGTAGATTGTCGATAGGCGGAACACCGGATGAGAGGATGTGGGAGCAAGCATGTCGTCAACGGATCGAGACGGAAGGAAGAAGTATTATGCTCATCGTACGGAATCCGACAACCAGGAAGAGTGGCAGACTCTCCGAGCGCATTTGGAGGGGGTGGCCCGGCTTGCCAAGGAATTTGCGGCACAGTTTGGCGCTGGCGAATGGGGGCGGCTACTTGGCTTATTGCATGATGCAGGCAAATATTCAGAGGCTTTTCAAAGGAGGCTGGAAGGTCATCCACAGTCTGTGGACCACTCTACAGCGGGGGCGCAGTATATTTCAGAGCTGTGGAAAAGGGGAGATAAGCGCAGTCCAATTTCCAATCTTCTGGCGTATGCGGTGGCAGGACATCATGCCGGCTTGAGTGATTTTGGCAGTTTGGCTTCTGATGGCCGGGCATTGGCTCAACGTTTGCAAAAGAAAGTGGAGCCATATCAGCATACTTTTGAACAAGAGTTAGCCTTACGTATACATGCTCCTCCGACCATCCCGCTGCAATCAAGTTACCATCAAGGGGTTCAGTTTTCGTTATTTATTCGAATGCTTTTTTCTTGTCTTGTCGACGCCGATTCGTTGGACACGGAAAAGTATGCGAATGCCAAACAGTATGCAGGAAGAACTGCGCATACTCCTCTCCAGGAACTGATCCATACGTACCGCAATTATATGAAAATAACATTTCCTGCGTCTAGCAATCGAATTAAAAAATTACGCGCTGAATTATTGGAGGAAATCTTGAAACAAGCCAATAGAGCGCCTGGGTTATATTCGCTGACTTTGCCTACGGGGAGCGGAAAGACATTAATTTCATTAGGTTTTGCTCTTGAACATGCTATTTCTTATCCCCAAATGCGCAGAATTGTGTTTGTCATTCCTTACACGGCTATTGCAGAACAAAACGCCGATGTCTTTAGAGCGGCGTTAGGAAAAGAGGCCGTATTAGAGCATCATTCCAATGTACAGCATAATTCAGACCTGGATATCGAGAAATTCGAGGAACTGGGGAAACTTGAGCGCAAGCTTGAACTGGCTGCTGAGAATTGGGACTATCCAATCATAGTAACGACAAATGTCCAATTTTTTGAATCTTTATTTTCTAATAAACGTTCGCGATGCAGGAAACTGCATAATTTAGCCAACAGCATTATTGTGATCGATGAAGCGCAAATGATGAATGGGGAATTTTTCAAACCTTGCTTGTATGCATTGGCCGAGCTTTCCCAGAACTACGGAGCCACTGTTGTATTTAGTACGGCTACCCAACCTCCCATCAAGCAGCTATTCGATAAGTCTGTGCAGATTCATGAAATTGTGAAGGATGTCCCGCTGCGCTTTGATCAATTCTGCAGGGTTCGTCCTAAACATTTACACTTGCTTGAGGAAGAAGAACTGTGTCAGCAGGTCGCAAAACAGCGTCAAGTGCTATGTGTCGTAAATACAAGAAGAGCTGCTAGAGACATTTATAATCGTGTGCGAGAACTTGTAACGGAGGTATCTTCCGTATTTCATCTCAGTGCACGAATGTGTCCAATGCATCGTAAAGCAAAACTTGAAGAAATTCGCCATCGTCTTGACCACAAGCAGCCATGTGTATTAATCAGCACTCAACTGATCGAGTGTGGGGTTGATGTTGATTTTCCCATAGTGTATAGAGAAATGGCAGGTTTAGATTCCATAGCTCAAGCTGCTGGACGTTGCAATCGCAACGGTGGCCCAGAACTGGGCACAGTTTTTATTTTTGAAACAGCGAATACTCCCCGTAAAGGCTGGTTCGGCTTGACCTCGGATATTGCGGGGAAAATACTTGCTCGATTCCCTGATGAACCTTTGTCATTGGCGGCTATGGAAGCTTATTTTCAAGAGTTGTTTTTTTATCAGAGTGCGATATCGTCCGGTCAAGACGAGAAGTCGGATTTAATGGACAAGTACGGGATCTTACCGCTTTTACAAGAAAAATCCAAGCTGCTGGAATTTCCCTTTGAAACAGTTGCGCATAAATTTCAATTGATTCAAAGCGAAGCGCTGCCTGTGATTGTCCATTACAGCGATCAGGTGACAGCGCTCATTGACGAATTGCGTTATGCGAAAGGGATTACCGGAGTATTACGCAAACTGCAGCCTTATATCGTGCAACTATACCCACCTGAATTTCAAGCTTTTCTGTATGCAGGTGAGTTGAAGGAAATACGGGAGAAGATTTTTTATTTGGACAACCCACGGTGGTATAAAGACGATATCGGGGTGCAGCCGTTTTCAGAAGATTTTCACGCTAGTGAGGTATATGTCTATTAATGAGTTATTACGAAATAGAAGAAAGGAGCTAACATATGGGCTATGGAGTCAGGCTCCACGTTTGGGGCGATTATGCTTGCTTTTCGAGACCCGAGATGAAGGCGGAGCGAGTCAGTTACGATGTAATTACCCCTTCATCGGCACGAGGTATCTTGGAAGCTATACACTGGAAGCCAGCTATCCATTGGGTAGTAGATCGTATTCAAGTATTAAATGAAATTCGTTTTGAGAATCTAAGGCGAAATGAGGTTGAAGGCAAGTTAAGCAGTTCAAGTGTGAAGGCGGCTATGAATGGAAAAATGACGCTGGCTCAGGTGGTAACTAAAGAACGGCAGCAACGGGCAACCATGATGTTGAAGCGTCCTGCTTATGTGATCGAGGCACATTTTGAGATGACAGCGGCGGCTGGTAAGGAAGATGGGCCGGAAAAACATTATAACATTTTTTTACGAAGGGCCAGGCTCGGTCAATGTTTTCATCGTCCGTATCTGGGTTGCAGGGAGTTCGCTGCTCAATTCGCGATTCTTGAAGAAGGAAGTGAAGCGCCGTCACAATTTTATGCCAATAGCGGCTCTAAAGACTTGGGATGGATGTTACATGATATAGATTTTGAAAATGACATGACTCCTCGATTTTTTCGTGCTGAAATGAATGATGGTTGGATCAAGGTTCCGCGATTTAAGGACGGGGGGTGAAGAAGATATGATCTTGCAAACCTTGCACCAGCGGTACTTGGATTTAGTTGCGAACCCTGAATCGGGAATCAGTCCGTTATATTTCTGTTCTGCCAAGGTATCGTATGTGCTGGAAATTAGTTTGGATGGGCAACTGGTGGACGTTCAAGAAATAAAGGTTCCTCTTGGTAAAAAGCTTGTTCCAACCAGAATGACTGTACCTGAACAATCAAGTCGCGCCAATGGCATCAACCCCTATTTTCTTTGTGACAAAGCCGAATATGTAATTGGGCATTATCCGAATGTCCCCGGCGAAAGAGAGCAGATAAAAAAACGAACCGATGCCCGAGAAAAATTCGAGGCTTCTCGCCAATTGGCTTTTGCGGTGTTGGATGGTGTGGATGATCCGGCCGCTGTCGCGCTTCTTACATTCTATGAACAATGGGAGCCGGATGAAATTAGAAATCATTCACACTTGCAGAGGATCATCAATGATCTGGATAAAGGCATCGACACCACTATGGTTTTCCGATTAGAGTCTCAGGGTTTCCTTCATCATCGTGAATCGATTACTCATGCATGGATTCGATACAGGGAGCGGAAGGATGATGCATCTGCTGTATTTGAGGCCCAGTGCTTGATTACGGGGGAGAGAGCGGCAATTTCTCGCACACACGAAAAAATCAAAGGTATACGTGGCGCCCAAGCCGCGGGAGCGTCGTTAGTGTCTTTCAACTTTCGTTCGCTGGATTCTTACGGAAAAGACGATATGCAGAGCTATAGCGCTCCGGTTAGCAAAATGGCCATGTTCGCTTACACAACTGCACTGAACCACCTGCTTGCTTCGCCACGTCATCGAACTGTGATCGGCGATATGACCGTTGTCTTTTGGGCGGGAAACGCTGCCGTAGAAGATGATATAGAGCCATTACTGGCACAGTTTTTCGAAAATGATTCGTCGCCCGCTGAGGATTTGCAACTTAGGGATCAGGTTGCAGATATTTTGGAACGAATCAGGCAGGGAAAAGAGATAGCCAGCTATATGGTGCCTCATGGGGACACCCCGTTCTACGTGCTTGGACTGGCACCTAATAAGGCCAGAGCGTCTGTACGTTTTTTTTGGCAAGGTAATTTTGGCGAGTTAGTCGTTCGTTTGGGACAGCATGCAGCGGATATGGCTATGGTAGGATTAATGGAGCAAGAGCGAGGTCGAGGTACGCCTGCTGTTTATAAGATTGTCAACGAAACAATGCGTATTGGCAAAGATGGCAAAAAGACTGGAGATGAGCCTCCGCCTGCACTTGGCGGGGAACTGCTGCGCGCGGTCATCCTTGGCACGGCGTATCCGTTTGCGTTATTTAATATGATCATCAACCGCGTGCGCGCGGACCGGATTGTCAACCCGCTGCGTGCGGCGATTTTGAAGGCGTATTTGAATCGATATATGCGCATGGGTCAAGCTGGCGCTCATATGAAGGAGGAGTTAACGGTGGCGTTACATGAAACGAAGGAGCCGGCGTACCGGCTGGGACGGCTGTTTGCGGTGCTGGAGCGGTTGCAGGAAGAGTCGGCCAAGGCCAGCGGCGTGAAGAAGTTGAATTCCACAATCAAGGATCGGTATTTCGGAGCGGCTTCGGCCAATCCTGCGGCGGTATTTCCGGTGCTGATCAAGCTGGCCCAGCATCATGTCAGCAAAGCGAAGTTCGGCGAATTCCGCGACCGGGAACTGGCCGAGATTATGCACGGCATGGATGTGACCGAGTTCCCCAAACGCCTTGATCTGCAGCGGCAGGGGATGTTTATTGTCGGCTATTATCAGCAAAAACAGCACATCTACGAGCAAATCAAAATCGCGGCGGATGCTAAAAAGGGTCAGGCCGGTGCGGCAAACGTTCCAGATGACGAACAAGAGGAATAGCCGGCTGCGAGTACGGTCGATTAGACAATCAGCAACAGACGGCGCGAGACGCCGATCTTATTTTGAAGGGACGAGATGAACGATGGCAATGGTGGAAAAAGAACTAAACGCGCAAGCTGCGCCCCAAACGGCAATTGATAAGCGGATTGAGTTTTCGCTGTTTTTTGAAGTGATTAATGGCAACCCAAACGGCGACCCCGACGCGGGCAATATGCCGCGAATTGACCCGGAAACGGGCTGCGGCATCGTCACCGACGTATGCCTCAAGCGCAAGGTGCGCAATTTTATTGAGTTGACGCGGGCGGGAGAAGCGGGCTTTAACATTTACGTTACCGAGGGCGGCGTGCTGAACGAGCAGCATCGCAAGGCGTATCAGGCGGTGCGTCCCAACGATGCGCAGAGCAAGGAGTTGAAGCCGAAGGATGCGGCCGAGGCGGCGCTGCTTACGAGCTGGATGTGTGCGAATTTTTACGATGTGCGGACGTTTGGCGCGGTGATGACGACAAAGGTCAACACTGGGCAGGTGCGGGGGCCAGTTCAGTTTACGTTTGCGCGGAGTCTGGACCCGATTTTTGCTCAAGAGGTGACGATTACCCGGCAGGCGGTGACGCAGGAAGGTTCGGAGAAGGAGCGGGAGATGGGGCGCAAGCACATCATTCCGTATGCGTTGTATCGGATGGATGGCTATATTTCGGCCTATTTGGCGGAAAAAACGGGTTTCTCCGACGCCGATCTTGATGTGCTGATGGAAGCGCTGGCGAATCTGTTCGAGCATGACCGTTCGGCGGCTCGCGGGCAGATGGCGGTGCGGAAACTGGTGGTGTTCGAGCATGAAACGCGGCTGGGCAACGCGCCGGCGCATCGGTTGCTGGAGCTGGTGCAGGCCGTGAACAAAACGGACAACCCGCCGCGTTCCTTCGGCGATTATGAATTTACGATTTTGCATGATCAAGTGCCGGATGGCGTCAAGTTGATCGAGCGGGCGTAAGATGGCGGAGCAGGGCCAGGGAGCTGTTTCGTCATCTGAGGAAGACGAGCTGTTGATGCTTTCGGGGATTCAGCATTATGCGTTTTGCCGCAGGCAGTGGGGATTGATCCATTTGGAGCAGCTATGGGCCGATAATGTGTTGACGTATGAAGGCAAGTTGCTGCACCGGCGGGCGGACGATCCGGCTTCCAGCGAGCTGCGGGGCGGGGTGCTGATCTCGCGGGCGATGCCGCTGGTGTCGCCGACGCTCAAGCTTTATGGCGTGGCCGATGTGGTGGAATTTCACAAGGTGGAGGACAAAGACGAGCCGAATGCCGTTCGATTGAACGGGCGGCGCGGTCGGTGGCGGCCGTATCCGGTGGAATACAAACGCGGCAACCGCAAAAAAGGCGACTGCGACGAGGTGCAGCTCTGCGCGCAGGCGATTGCGCTGGAGGATATGTTCGGCGTGTATATTGAGGCCGGGGCGCTGTTTTACGGCGAGCGGGAGCGGAGGATTGGCGTGGAGTTCGACGCCGGCCTACGGGCACGGGTGCGTGAACTTGCTGCGCAGATGCACGCGGATTTTGTTCGCGGTGTGACGGCGGCCGCGGTTCGCGAGCCCAAGTGTACGAATTGCTCGATGGAGCCGCTGTGTCATCCCGGTGTGATGACGGCTTCCGCCGAACGCTACGTCGCCGAGCATATGCGGCTGGAGGATGCGTGAAGAAAGGGGCGGACACAGGATGCGCAAGCTGCTGAATACGTTGTATATTACGGCATCGGACAGTTATTTGGCCCGTGAAGGCGAAAGCGTGATCGTGCGCAAGGAGGAGCAGACGGTGCTGCGTATCCCGGTGCATAATCTGGAAAGCATCGTGATGTTCGGGTATGCCGGAGCCAGTCCCGCTTTGATGCAATTATGTATGGAGCGGGGCGTGTCGCTGACGTTTTTGCAGGAAAATGGCCGTTTTCTCGGCAGTGTGGTCGGTGCGGTCAAAGGCAATGTGCTGCTGCGCCGCAAGCAGTACCGCATGGCTGACGGCCCCGTAGGGGTAACGCTGGCGGCGCGTTTTGTGTTGGGGAAAATCGCCAATGCCCGCACGGTGCTGCACCGCGGGGTACGCGATCATGGCGAAGTGCTGGATGCGGGGAAAGTGGCGCGGGAAGCGGATTTTTTGAAACGGTATATGCGCAGGGCGCTGGCCTGCCAGTCGCTGGACGAGGTGCGCGGTGTTGAGGGCGAAGCGGCGCGGCGATATTTTGCGGCATATCCAGAATTGATTTTGACGGATAAAACGTCATTTTCGATGCGTGGGCGAAGCCGCCGCCCGCCGCTGGATCGGGTGAACGCGTTGTTGTCTTTTGTCTATGCGCTGCTGCGGACGGATGTGCAGTCGGCGTTGGAGACGGTCGGGCTGGACCCGGCCGTTGGTTTTTTGCATCGCGATCGTCCGGGGCGGCAGAGTCTGGCGCTGGATATGATGGAGGAGCTGCGCTGCTACATGGCGGATCGGCTGGTGTTGTCCCTGATTAATCGCAAGCAGATCGGGCCAAATGATTTTATCGTCAAGGAAAACGGGGCGCACCTGCTGAAACCGCATGCCAAAAAAGAAGTCATCACCGCATGGCAGCAGCGGAAGCGTGAGGAAATTCGTCATCCGTTCTTGAAGGAAAAAATCCATCTCGGCTTGCTGCCCTATGCGCAAGCGCTGCTGCTGGCCCGGTATATTCGCGGGGATTTGGATGGGTATCCGCCGTTTTTGTGGAGGTGATGCAAGATGATGGTGCTGATCACGTATGATGTGGAAACGTTAAACCCGGAGGGCAGACGGCGCTTGCGTCAGGCGGCCAAAATTTGCTTGAATTACGGGCAACGTGTGCAAAATTCAGTTTTTGAATGTTTGGTGGACCCTCTGCAGTTCAAGCAAATGAAGACAGAACTGGAGCGGGTGATCAATCCCGATAAAGACAGCTTGCGTTATTATATGCTCGGCAGCAATTGGAAAAAGCGCGTTGAGCATATTGGGGTTAAGGAGGCATATGACCCTGAGGGGCTGCTTTGGGTAGAGTAGCAAGGGGCCTGTGGACCTTGCGCGAACCTCAAGCGCACATGAAAACCCCGGGAGGTTCGCGCAAATCCTGTGCACCTGCGGAAAGCCTTGTCCTGTAAGGGTTTTATGGGATGCAGACATGGCTTGGCGTGTTGTGATAAAATGGTTTTAGCTTGCAATGTGCGGCCTCGATGAGAGGTTCGCGCAAATGGGGCCGCAAAGCCTTGCGGGACAAGGCTTTGCGGCCTATGCTGTCGCTCCCCGTGCGGGAGCGTGGATTGAAACGTGGCCATGTACGAAAACCTGTGTGACGCCATAGCGTCGCTCCCCGTGCGGGAGCGTGGATTGAAACTTGGCTGTGCTGGAGCTGCAAGATTTCCAGACCGTGTCGCTCCCCGTGCGGGAGCGTGGATTGAAACGACGACCCAAATGTACCTGGATGTGAATGATCGTGTCGCTCCCCGTGCGGGAGCGTGGATTGAAACTCCCGATCCACCCAAACATCCGCGAAACCGGAATGTCGCTCCCCGTGCGGGAGCGTGGATTGAAACTTGTATACATTATCGTCCTGGCTGCGTGAGCTGCGTCGCTCCCCGTGCGGGAGCGTGGATTGAAACGGCGAATCCGCGAGCAGTGGGAGAAGGATGCGGCGTCGCTCCCCGTGCGGGAGCGTGGATTGAAACTTCTTCGCAGGGAATAACTCGCGGATCTACGTCGGGTCGCTCCCCGTGCGGGAGCGTGGATTGAAACTTGTGCATGCTGATCATGACATCGCGAAGCCGAAGTCGCTCCCCGTGCGGGAGCGTGGATTGAAACGCTGAATCTGCTCGCTGATGCGTTGCATCCTTGGGTCGCTCCCCGTGCGGGAGCGTGGATTGAAACATTGAAATCATACCACAAATCAAAGGAGAAGTGAACGTCGCTCCCCGTGCGGGAGCGTGGATTGAAACCTGTAAGGCCCTTTTCTAACCGATGCTTTCGGATGTCGCTCCCCGTGCGGGAGCGTGGATTGAAACACCTTTGATCGTTCAGAAAAAAAATATTCAAAAAGTCGCTCCCCGTGCGGGAGCGTGGATTGAAACAACATCTTGTTGCAATCGTGCTTTGTGCATAACGGTCGCTCCCCGTGCGGGAGCGTGGATTGAAACGGTGAATATGGCCTCCAAGCGTACGATATGGCTTGTCGCTCCCCGTGCGGGAGCGTGGATTGAAACGGAATCCGAGGGAACAACTGTTTCAATCGGATGACGTCGCTCCCCGTGCGGGAGCGTGGATTGAAACATTAACAAAAAATTCGCAATCGCTCGTTTGCAATGGTCGCTCCCCGTGCGGGAGCGTGGATTGAAACAGGAAGTTTGTCCACCCCATATGTGACAGTGCAAGTCGCTCCCCGTGCGGGAGCGTGGATTGAAACTATGAGTGACCAATACCAAGCACCACCCGCAGTCGTCGCTCCCCGTGCGGGAGCGTGGATTGAAACCACAGGCGCGGTTTATTTTCCGCGCGAGGATGGTAGTCGCTCCCCATGCGGGAGCGTGGATTGAAACTGAATCTCCCGTTTCACGAGCCTGCCGTACTTGGTGTCGCTCCCCGTGCGGGAGCGTGGATTGAAACGTGTATTGCACGACGAAATAAGTAAACAAAGACGGTCGCTCCCCATGCGGAAGCATGGAAACGAGCATGAAAAAAGCCCATCCTTTGGATGGACTTAACGTTGTTTTTGAATGGCTAGCCGTTCAACTCGCTCAATTTGAAAACCATGTTGCAAAACTGTCCGTTCCGTTGCTGCCATTTGAACCCGAGTTTTCGATAAAAATCAAATGAACTCTGCAAAGCTTCCACAGTTACAAAGTTACAACCCGAGTATTCAGACATCATCTGGGCTACAGAGATTGCTTCAAGAAGTAGGAATTTACCGTATCCCCTGTTTCTGTATTTTATATCAATACCCAGATAATGCAGTTTTATTGCAGGGAAAAAATAATATTTAGGCAACTTCCATCCATGATCTTTTTCGAATTTAATCCGTTGGTTTTTCGCTATTCGTGTAGGATCGTTATAAAGTGTGAAATACCCGACTAAATTTTGATTATCATCAAAATAAAGCCGGGTAATTGCCGATCCATATGGATGAAGGGACAAAGCCACTTCTTTTAAAAAGAACTCTACCGTTTCTTCGTCGGGACAAAGGAAATTGTCGATCAATGGCCGATAATCTGCTGAGATGAAATCGTAACTCAACATGATCAAAGGGCTACTTTCTTTTCGGAGCAGGTCGATGATTTTTCATCATCTCACGCACTCGTTTCATATCATCATCTTCTGTTTTCTTGTTGTTATGGGCGTAATTAATAAAACGTTGCATATCCGCATCGTTTTCAAACGTTAAACGTGTAGGTCTGATGGGTTTAGTTGTCGTTGTCATAACATCATGACCTCATTTAAGTGATTCCTTCTTTTGCATAATACCACTCCTTGAGACAATATCTAAAAGGATATGTCTCTTTTTATGATATTATACCTCTTGGTATCGGTCATTTAAGAATAACAAAATATACCTCGTTTTTCAATGTATTCTGGGATAGAAGTATTGCTCTCCGTGCGGAAGCGTGGATGGAAACATACGTTGTGGACCGACAGCGATATCAGAGACGGAGGGCGATTTTCGCACAGTGGCATGAACTGAAATATGATATGATTTGGACAAGGTTTTCTTGTGCGGAAGCAAATCTGAAGTCGAAGAAGGTGAAATGGTGACGCTGCAGCAATTAAAATACGTCCTTGAAGTTGTGAAGCAAGGCTCGATTAACGAAGCTGCCCGCCGGTTGTTTATTTCGCAGCCGAGCTTATCCAATGCGATCCGCGATTTGGAGATTGAGATGGGCATTGCGATTTTCGAAAGGTCGAATAAAGGGATTTCGCTGTCCAAGGACGGCGTTGAGTTTTTGCGATATGCCAGACAAGTGGTTGAGCAGGCGGAGCTGCTGGAGAGCCGTTATTTGAATGCAAAGCCGTCGCCGCAGCATTTTTCTGTGTCCACGCAGCACTATGCTTTTGCAGTTAATGCTTTCGTCAGTCTTGTGCAAGAATACGGTCACGAGGAATACGAGTTGGCGCTTCGTGAGACCAAAACCTACGAGATCATTGAGGACGTTCAGAGTTTCCGCAGCGAAATCGGCATCCTGTATCTTAATGATTTTAACGAAAAGGTGATGACCAAAATGCTGAAGGCCGCGAATCTGGAGTTTCACAGCTTGTTCGTGGCGAAGCCGCATATTTTCATCAGTGTGCACAATCCGCTGGCTCAGCAGTCCATGGTGACGATGGAGCAGTTGCAGATGTACCCGTATTTGAGCTTTGAGCAGGGCGAGTACAATTCGTTTCATTTCTCGGAGGAGATTCTTAGTACGTTATCGCACAAAAAAAGCATTCGCGTGAATGACCGCGCCACGCTGTTTAATCTGCTGATCGGGCTTAATGGCTATACGATTTCGACCGGGGTGCTCAGCTCCGATCTGAACGGCAATGCGATCATCCCGGTTCCGCTGGATTGCGAGGAAACGATCGATGTCGGTTGGATCGCCCATCGCAATGTGTCTTTATCCAAGCTGGGGGAGGCCTATGTGGAGGCGCTCAAACGGGCGATTCAGGCGTAGCCGGATGGGAGGGCTCCGCCTTTGTGCACCGCATGCAAAATTTCAAGTTTCGCAAAGTGTACGCGAGCTAACATGTTTCAGATAGGCATAAAAAATGCCCGCTACGGCGCGGTCGCTCCCCCTCGCAGGACTCCGATCGTTTTTTTATACCATGGTTATAGTTTTAAACTATATCGAGATATAGGATTTAGCAGTTACCTATAAACAGATCGGCCATGATATCTTTGAGCTAATCAATCGATGATCTAGTAAAGGGGTAATGGCATATGGCAAAAAGCGGGGTACTCGGCTATCCACGAATCGGAGAAAACCGGGAATGGAAAAAAGCGTTGGAGGACCACTGGGCAGGCAAGTTGGATGAGCAGGAGCTCGATCGGCAATTGCAAAACATCCGCCTGCAGCATCTGCGCAAAATCAAGGACAGCGGGGCCGATTTCATTCCGGTCGGCGATTTTAGCTATTACGATCACGTGCTGGACACAGCCGTGATGTTCGGCATCGTGCCGAAGCGTTTCACCTCCTATCAAGGCGGAGTGGTTTCCAGAGCCGTTTATTACGGCATGGCCCGGGGAACGAAGGACGCGACGGCTTGTGAAATGACGAAATGGTTCAACACGAACTATCACTATATTGTGCCCGAGCTGGAAGGGGCGACGCCGCAGTTGACGGAAAACAAGCCGCTGCTTGCTTATCGGGAAGCCAAGGCGCAGCTGGGGATTGAAGGGCGGCCTGTGCTGCTGGGTCCGCTTACGTTCCTTAAGTTGTCCAAAGGGTATGCCGAGCTTGGGCTGGATGCCTGGCTGGAGCGGCTGCTGCCGCTTTATGCGCAGGTTGTGCAGGAACTGGAACGCGAAGGCGTGCAATGGGTGCAACTGGATGAGCCGATTCTCGTCACGCAGGTGGATGAAGCGGATGTGCGGCGTTTGCAGACGATCTGCGCAACGCTGACGGCTGCGGCGCCGGGTGTGAAGCTGATGCTGCAAACGTATTTCGAATCGGTGGAAGCATACCGCGACATCGTTTCCTTGCCGGTTCACGGCATCGGCCTCGATTTCGTGCATGGCCTGGAGGGCAATCTGGCCGCAGTCAGAACGTTGGGTTTCCCGGCTGACAAGGTGCTGGGGGCCGGGGTGATCGACGGCCGAGGCATCTGGAAGGCGGCTCTGCTTGACAAAAAAACGCTGCTGGAGGAGCTTATCTCCTGCGTCCAGCCTGAACGGCTGATCGTGCAAACGTCGTGCAGCCTGCTGCATGTGCCGGTTTCGCTGCAAAAAGAGACCGGTCTTGCGCCCGAGCTGCAAGCTGCGCTGGCATTTGCCGACGAGAAGCTCGTCGAGCTGGCGCTGCTGGCGCGCTCCTTGGGCGGCGACGGCGAAACCGATGCGGAGCTGGCGGCCTATGACGAGGCTGCCCAAGCGCTGAACCGTTCCGCTTCGCGCAGCAGACAGGATATTCGGGAAGCTGCAGCCACTTTGGCCGTTCAAGAGCCGCAGCGCAGCAAGCCGTTTGCTGAACGCGACGCGATCCAGCGGGCGAAGTGGCAGCTGCCGCTGTTTCCGACCACGACGATCGGCAGCTTTCCGCAGTCGGCCGAGGTGCGCAAGGCGCGCCAGCTGTGGCGGCGCGGCGAGTGGGACGCGGCGCGGTATACCGCATTTATCCGCCAGCAGATCGACCGCTGGGTGCAGATTCAGGAGGAGATCGGGATCGACGTGCTGGTGCACGGCGAATTCGAGCGTACGGATATGGTGGAGTTTTTCGGGGAAAAGCTGGCGGGTTTTGTGTTTACGAAAAACGGCTGGGTCCAGTCGTACGGCTCCCGCTGCGTGAAGCCGCCGATTATTTTCGGCGATGTCGCTTTCCAAGGGCCGATGACGGTCGAAGAAACCCAATATGCGCAATCGCTGACCAAGCGGCCGGTGAAAGGAATGCTCACAGGGCCGATCACGATCATGAACTGGTCGTTCGTCCGTGAGGATATCCCGCGCGAGCAGATTGCTTACCAGCTGGCGTATGCGCTGCGGCAAGAGGTGGAAGCGCTGGAGCAAGCCGGCATCGGCATGATTCAGGTCGACGAGCCGGCCGTTCGCGAAGGGTTGCCGCTGAAAGCGTCGAAGCAGGCCAATTATCTGGAATGGGCGGTGCGCGCCTTCCGGTTGGCCACCTGCACGGTGCAGGACGAGACGCAGATTCATACGCATATGTGCTATTGCGAATTTCACGATATGATCGACTCGATTGACGCGATGGACGCCGATGTGATTTCGATTGAGACGTCCCGCAGTCACGGCGAATTGATCGGCAGCTTCGAATTGAATACGTACAGCAAGGGCATCGGCTTGGGCGTCTATGACATTCACAGTCCGCGCGTGCCCGAGCTTGGGGAGATTACCGGGATGATTGACCGGGCTTTGGCGGCGCTTGCGCCCGAGTTGTTCTGGATTAACCCGGATTGCGGGCTGAAAACGCGCGGCTACGAGGAAACGGTCGCTTCCTTGCGGCGCATGGTCGAAGCTGCGCATCTGGCGCGGGAAAAACACAAGCAAGTGCTCGTCTGATGTACTGTGCGGTTTCCAGAGCGCGGCGCCTGCGGCACGGCGGTGGTCAACGGCGTCTGCGCGGCTTATGCCGCAAGTCTGGAGTCCCGGCCGCTCCCGAAATTTTTTTGCGCAAATGGGTATTTGGGACTAAACACTTGGCCGCACCTTTCCGATATATCTACTAACAAGTGGAATCAGGAGGTGCGGTTTCATGCAAATCAAGCAATCGGATGTCGCCATGAAAAGCGTGCACGCTCGCGTTGATGCGCATACGACGGAAGAACATCTCCGCGTAGTTAATACACGTACGGGCGCTACACTGCAAATGGATTCGCAGCAATCCAGCATCACGATCTCGGGCGAAGCCCGTCAGCTGTTCGAACGAAGCCAAACCACGACGTCCGACAGGCCGCAGGCCGGTGCAGGCAACGGGCAGGCGGGAGCGGCGCAAGCCGCTTGCAACGACGATGACGATAGCGAACTGAGCGACAAGGACAAGCTGAAAATCCAACTGCTCGAATCGTTTATCGAAGCGACAACAGGCAAGAAGATCAAGCTGGTCGTGCCCAAGAAGGTGACGCTCGACGGCGCTGCCGGAGGTTCGGGAGCCGCCATCTCCGCCAGGCCCGGGGTTCGCGTCGGCTGGGGACTCACCTATGACCGGACGGACTATCATCTGGAAGCGGAGCAAATGCAATATCAAGCCTCCGGGACGGTGACAACGGCCGATGGCCGGGAGATTCGCTTTGCCGTCGATCTGAACATGCAGCGGCAATACGAATCCGCTTCGCATTTGAGCATCCGTGCAGGTGATCAGCCGCAGCTTTGCGACCCGCTTGTGCTGAATATAAGCGGTGCGCCGACGGCGCTGACGGAGCGGAAGTACGCTTTTGACTTGAACGGCGATGGCAAGGACGAACAAATTTCCTTTGTCCAACCGGGCAGCGCTTTCCTCGCGCTGGATCGCAACGGCAACGGCCAGGTGGATGACGGCAGCGAGCTGTTTGGCGTCGCCAGCGGCAACGGTTTTGCCGATTTGAGCCAATACGATCAGGACAGCAACGGATGGATTGACGAAAACGATCCCGTTTTTGACCAACTGCAGCTGTGGATGAAAGACGAGTCGGGCAGCGACTATCTGGTCGCTTTGGGGCAGGCCGGCGTCGGCGCCATCTATCTGGGCTCGGAGCAAACCGAATTTACGTTGAAAAATGCCGAAAACGATACGCAAGGCGTCGTTCGCCGCACAGGCGTCTACCTGCGCGAGAACGGCGGAGTCGGCACCTTGCAGCAAATTGACCTCGCGCTTTAAGCGGCGATTTGCGCGAATAGCTTTGGTTTTTGGGGAAGCCACCTTCGGGTGGCTTTTTTTCGTGTGCCTTTGCCAAGCCCTCCCGCAACGGGAAAGCCGTTGGTTTTTGCCGGGTATCCATCCATTTTTCTTGTCCACGGTATACGTCCATTCCGCAGATGCTGTGGCGCATATCATGAAAGGGATGACTACAACGTTTTGAGGAAAGGGGTGCGCCTTGTGAAAGGTGTGGTACTGGCGGGAGGTACGGGCAGCCGGCTGCGTCCTCTGACGAAACTGATCAACAAACATCTGCTGCCGGTCGGCGAGCGGCCCATGATTCAATACGCGATTGAAAAATTGAGCGCAGCGGGCGTGACCGATATTTTGCTCGTGACCGGCAAGCAGTCGGCAGGCTTGTATTTGGAATACCTCGGCAGCGGCGGCGAGTTCGGGGTGCGCATGACCTACAAAATCCAGGAGCGGGCCGGCGGCATCGCGCAGGCGCTGGGGCTGGCCGAAGGGTTTATTCAGCCGGGCGAATCGTTCGTCGTGCTGCTGGGCGACAATTTGTTCGAGGAACCGCTGCAGCCGCTGCTCGACGCTTATCGGGAGCAAAACAACGCGGCGATGGTGTTTCTGAAAAAGGTCCACGACCCCGAGCGCTACGGGGTGCCAACGCTGCGGGACGACCGCATTGTGTCCATTGTTGAAAAGCCCGCCGCTCCCGCTTCCACCTACGCGGTGACGGGCATTTATGTGTACGACTCCCAGGTGTTCGACTTGATCCGCGAGCTAACGCCGTCCGGGCGCGGCGAGCTGGAAATTACCGATGTCAACAACGGATACGCGCAAAAAAATCAGCTCGGCCACAAGGTGATGTCCGGTTGGTGGATCGATGCCGGCACGCACGAATCGTTGTTCCAGGCGGCGTTGTGGATACGCCGGGAGGAGGAATGAGCGGCCGGCCGGCGCACCTTCAACCGGGACAAGGCGCTCGGGCGGATGCCGGCATGTGCGCCGCAACCTGCGCGGACCCAGCCCGCCGGCAGGGAGCGGATGCGCGATGAAGGTGCTGCTGACAGGCGCAGGCGGCCAGTTGGGTCGGGAGCTGCAGCGCACGCTCGCACCGCGCCATCAGGTGACGGCGCTGACGCGCGAGCAGCTTGATGTGCGCGACGCCGAGCGGACGGAGGCGCTGCTGCGGAGCGAACGGCCGGACGTGGTGATCCATGGCGCGGCGTTTACCGATGCGCACCGGGCCGAGCGGGAGATCGAGCACGCCTACGAGGTGAACGCGATTGGGACGTGGCGGCTGGCGAAAGCGGCCCAGCTCATTGGCGCGAAGCTCGTATGTCTCAGCACGGATCAGGTGTTCGACGGGACGAAGGGAGCGCCTTACGAAGAGGACGATCGGCCCGAGCCGCGCAGCATTTACGGACAGTCCAAGCTCTTGGGCGAAAAGCTCGCCGCCGCCAGCTGCGACAAGTTGTTTATCGTCCGCACCTCGTGGTTGTACGGCGCATCCGGCAGCAGTTGGGTGACGCAAGCGGCGCAGCGGGCGCTGGTCGAAGGCAAGCTGACGGCGGAAGACGATCAATACGGTTCGCCGACGTATGTGCGGGATTTGGCGCTTTTGCTGGAGGAGTTGATCGCGACGGATAAATACGGCGTGTATCATGCCGCCAATGCGGGCTGGTGCTCGCGTTATGAATTGGCCCGGCACATCGTCGCCGGACTTGGGTTGGAGCCGGCTGTGGTGACGCCGGTGTCGGCCGGGGAGCGGGAGCTGGCGGGGGGGAGCCCGCCGTTCTCGGCGTTGGCCGGCAAAGCGCTTGCGGCGAACGGCTTTCCGGCGCTGCGGGATTGGCGGGCGGGGCTGAACCATTTTCTGCAGCATGATTTCGGGAAATGAGGGAACGCCATGACGCCGGGGAAGAAGCGGCGAGAGGAGGTGGAGCGATGAGGATGAAAAGCGCTGCGGAGCAGGCGGAGGCCGGCCGGGCGGCCGGGCAGCGTGTGGGGATGGCCGCAGGCTGGCGGCTTGGTCGCTGTCAGGCTGCGCTTGATCGGGCCGTGCCGCCTCCGGTGCGGCTGCGGGAAGCCAGCGTGCTGTTTATCGTGCAGGGGTTTGACGCGATTGACGAAGGCATCGTGCATGCCTTGCAGGAGACCGTGGCGCATTGGCAGGCGGCGACCGCTTACGACATGCTGGAGCGGGCGCTGGCGCTGCGGCCCGATCTGGTGCTGGTGCTCAACGGGCTGCATGTGTTTCCGCCGGAGCACGCCGCTCAGCTTGACGAGCTGCGCGGGCAGGGAATCCGCACGGCGGTCTGGTATGCGGACGATCCTTATTTTACCGACTATACGGCAGAGCTGGCTCTGCATTACGATTTTGTGTTTACGCATGAGATGGGGTGTCTGGCGTTCTACCGCGAGCTCGGTTGCGAGCAGGTGCATTATTTGCCGCTGGCGGCCAACCCGCACGTCTTCAAGCCGCAGCACGCCGATTTGTCTTACAGTACGGACGTCTGTTTTATCGGCAACGGTTTTCCGAACCGGATCGAGCTGTTTGATCGGTTGGTGCCTTTTCTGCGCGGGAAAAAGGTGTTGCTGGCCGGGGCGCTCTGGGAGCGGCTTGCCGGCTACCGGCTGCTGGAGCGAAGCATCAAGCTGCAGTGGATTCCGATTGAAGAGACGGTCAAATACTACAATGGCGCCAAAATCGTGATCAACGTCCACCGGTTGACCTATGACGAGGTGTTTAATAAAAACAGCCGCAATCTGCCCGGGCATTCGATCAATCCGCGCACCTTCGAAATTTCGGCCTGCGGCACGCTGCAAATGACCGATGTGCGGCACGATTTGTCCCGCTATTATACGCCGGGGGAGGATATTGAAACGTTTGCTTCGCCGGAGGAACTGATCGGCAAAATGCAATACTATCTGACCCATGAAGAGGCGCGGATGCGCATCGCGTTGCGCGGGTTGCGGCGAACGGTGGAGGAGCATTCCTATGCCGCCCGGCTGATGCAGCTGTTCGAGATCGTATTGGGCTAGAAAGGAGCGTACAACGGATGGCTTTATCGACGAATCATCGCGGCTGGCGGCGTGGTCTTGCAGTGGGCTACGGCCATGGCTATGAAACGGGGCTTTATCTGGGGCGTTGCGAAGCTGTCAAGCAGCAGGCTGCGCTGCAGCGAATGCCGGGCGGTTTTTGGGACGTGCGCGTGTTGTTCGTGACGTCGGGCAAGGGCTTCCCGTATGCGCCGATCGACCAGGCGATCATCGAAAGCTTGCGTCCGCTGGTGCGGGAGCTGGTGATCGGCCATATGCCGGGAGATCCCGTGCAGGTCGGCGGTCCGGCTCCCGACATCGATACCCTTGTCGCGCTGTACCGGCCCGATCTGATGCTGGTGCTCGACGGGCTGAACATGCCGCTGGCGCTGGTCGACCGCGTGCGTGCGGCCGGCGTGCGAACGGCGATTTGGCTGACGGACGATCCTTATTACAGCGATTTTACGATTCCGATGGCGCCGCATTACGACTACATGTTTACGCTGGAAAAAAACTGCCTGCCGTTTTATCGCGACAACGGCTGCGTGCAAGCGCACTATTTGCCGTTCGCCGTGCAGCCGCAGCTGTTCCGCCCGGTGCCCGCGCCGCTGGCGCTGCGCAAGGAGATCGCTTTTATCGGCTCGGGGTATTGGAACCGCATTGCCGCGTTCGACCGGATTGCGCCGTATTTGGCCCGCCGCAATGTTGGCATTACCGGCATCTGGTGGGACCGGCTCAGACATTTCAGAGTGCTGGCCGGAAAAATCCGCCTGAATACGTGGATGGGCCCGGCCGAAACGGCGCAGGCCTACAGCGGGGCCAAAGTGGTGATCAACATGCACCGCGCGCACGACGACAAGACCTATAACAACAATAGCCGCCGCATCGAGGCGGTGTCCCCGAACCCGCGGACGTTTGAAATCTCCGGCTGCGGCGCTTTGCAGGTGACGGATATGCGCGAGGATTTGGTGCAGTTTTATACGCCGGATGCGGAAATTGTAACGTACGCGTCGCCGGAGGAGCTGGTGGCAAAGCTGGATTATTATTTGAAGCACGAGGAGGAGCGGCGGCGGATCGCCTTGCGCGGCCTGCTGCGCACGCTGCGCGACCACACGTACGAGAACCGGCTGTCGCAGCTGCTGCGCACGGTGTTCGGCGACGGCGCTCCGGCCGCAACGTGAGAGGAGGACGATGATGAACAAGCGACAAGCAAGCGGGAGCAGGAGCGAGCGAGCGCGGGAGAGCGCGGAGCGAGAGGCCGGCGAGGGGCGAGCGCGAGTGAGCGTGGAGCGAAAGGCCGGCGAGGGGCGAGCGTGGGTGAGCGTGGAGCGAGAGGCCAGCGCGGGGCGAGCGCGGGTGAGCGCGGAGCGAGAGTCCGGCGAGGAGCGATCGCGGGTGAGCGCGGAGCGAGAGTCCGGCGGGGGGCGATCGCGGGTGAGCGCGGGGCGAGAGGTCGGCGAGGAGCGAGCGCGGGTGAGCGCGAAGCGCAAGGTTGGGCGCGCGGGGGCGCAAGCCCGCGCGGGCAAGCCTGCGGCGAAGCTGCGCAGGCGCAAGAGCACGGGCGGCGCTGCAGCCGCCCGCAGCGCAGCGCGCGCGCCAGCGGCGCGCCGCAAGGCGGCGCCGGGCCGGACGCGCGCGGCAGCCAAGGGCGACGTGGCGCAGCGCCGCCGCAGCCGCCGGAGCGGCCGTGCCGCAGCTCCGGTCGCCAGAGGCTACGGCGCGCATTACAACGCCGCGTTCGATCAAGGCTATAACGAGGGCTTTAACACCGGCTTTGCCGAAGGGTATGCCCTCGAACAGCAGCAGGCGGCCGGGTGAGCGTCACCCGTGTCGCCTGGCGCCGCGGTTTGGCTGCCGAGCCTGAGCGCGTCCCGCCCGGCGCGTCCGGCAGTGGTGCGGCTAACGGCCGCCATACGGCCGGCGCCCGGCGGGGGAATTGCGCGCTGCGAAATATTTGCGGGAATCGCACAGGCCTGTCCGGCGCGTCCGGCAGCGGTGCGGCTAACGGCCGCCATACGGTCGGCGTCCGGCAGGGGAATTGTGCGCGCTGCGAAATATTTGCGGGAACCGCACAGGCCCGTAGCGGGGGCAGTCTCGCCGGAATCAATCCGGCAAGCCGTTGTGCGGTTGCCGCAGCAATTGTACGAATGCACGGGGGTAACTGTCGTGGCGGATAAAAGGCCAGTCTAATATATTGGTACTACCTAGAACGACAGGAGGTGAATTCCATACCTGTTGCCACCGACGGGTATGAGGCCTATTGTGAGCAGACCGAAATCAAGCGTCATGCTGTTTTCACATATTTGCAACCCCGACCATATCACCGGAGCGGAAAAAATGCTGCTGTTCATCGCCACAGAGCTGAGGAACCGGGCCGATTGTTTGCTCGTCGTGCCGAGCGAAGGCATGTTGGCCGACGAAGCGCGGCGGGCAGGGATTGCGACCATCGTTCAGCCGTTTCCCCTGCTGTATGATGTCTACCATCCATCCGCTTTGCTGCCGCAGCTTGCGGCCGATCTCCAAAAGCATCCGGCTTATGCCGAACTGATCGACCTGCTGCTGATTCGTCAGCCCGACGTCGTTATCGCAAACACGTGCGTCAACGCCCTGCCCGCCGCCGCCGCCAAAAAAGCCGGCATCCCCGTCATCTGGATCGTGGCCGAGGTCATCCAAAGCAATGCGTTCACGCCGCTTTCCATCGAGTTGATCCACCGCCTGGCCGACCGCATCGTGGGCATTTCCCACGCCACGCTTCAGCCCTTTCAAGGACATCCCGCCGCCGCCAAAACGATCACGCTCCCGCCATCCTGGCAGCCGGAGCAATTCCATCCCCATCTATGGCCCTTCGCCCGCCAGCATACGCGTGGCGAACTGGGGCTAAGCGAAACGGATACCGTCATCGGTTATATCTCCTCCGACATTTATGCCAACAAAGGTCTTGATCACTTTATTCAAATGGGCATCGCCCTGTGCGCCGGCAACCCCGATGTGCGTTTTCTGATGGTCGGCAAACCTGTGGACGCCGGTTACATGGAAGCCTGCCTGCAGTTGATCGAAAAATCCGGCTATGCGCCGCGTTTTGTGCTGGCGCCGTTTCACCCGGACATTGAGCGGTTGTACCCGGCGATGGATGTCGTCGTCATTCCCAGCTTGCTCAGCGAAGGTTTCGGCTTGACGGCGCTGGAGGGACTCATATTCGGCAAGCCGGTCGTGGCGTACCGCTCCGGCGGGTTGGCCGAGGTGCTGACATCCACCGGCAATGCAGCGTTCCTTGCGGCAACGGCTGATGTGGCTGAACTGACGGCGCGGGTCGGGCAGCTGGTGGCGGATCGCGGGCTGCGTCAGGAGGTCGGCGAGCGAAGTATGGGCACCGTGCAGCAGGTATTCGGCTTGGAGGCCTTCCGCCAGCGGTTGGAGCGGCTGTTGGAGCAAATCGCCCTGCTGGCCGGTGAAGGTTGGCCGGCCATTCCGCCATTTGGCGAGGGGACGTTGCTGAAAGGGGAGTCATCCCGGGTTATTTTTTGCTTGCAGGCGGGGAGTAAACGGCCGATTCAGGGCGAGGAGACGTTTCGCTTTTACCGTTTGCGCAGCGAGCGGGTGGTCGTTGTGCCCGATGCGCAGCTGCGCGCCTTTGCGAGCGGGGCGCCGGTTGCGGCAGCGGAACCGTTTGTCCATAACGCGCCTTCGCGTTTTGTTGCGCGGGGCAGCGGGCCAACCGTCTACCTGCTGTTGAACGGGCGCAAGCATGGGGTGCCTTCGGTGCGGGCGCTGCACCGTGAAGGTTTTGACATGGAGCACGTCGTTCCCCTATCGGACACGGCGCTTGCGGCATTTCCCGCCGGGCCGCCGCTGGTCGACGAGGGCCGCGGACGGCGCCTCAAGCGCAGGCGGCTGCGCCGGGGCCGGCCCGCCCGCGGGCGAGTCGTTCGCGGCCGCCTCAGAGCAGATCGCGTCAAAGCGAGACGCGCCAAAGCTGGCCGTGCCAGAGCCGGCCGCGCCAAGTCGGCCCGCGCCAGGGCTGGTCGTGCCAGAGCCGGCCGTGCCAAGTCGGCCCGCGCCAGAGCCGGCCATGCCAGAGAGGGCCGCGCCAAAGCAACCCGCGCCAGAGCGTCCCGCACCAAGTCGGCCCGCCTCAAAGCCGGCCGCACCAGGCCGGGCCGGGCCCGGGCAAGGCGCGCCAAGGCCGGCTGACACCGCCCGCCGCCAATTACGCGCAACCAAGGAGGAGCCATGAAAATCGCGACGATTCTGGGGACACGCCCGGAAATTATCCGGCTGAGCTTGACGATCGGCAAGCTTGACGAACTGGCCGACAAGCACACGCTGATTCATACCGGGCAAAATTTTACGCATTCGTTAAGCGACGTGTTTTTCGACGAGCTGCGGGTGCGCCGGCCCGATCACATGCTGCACAGCGGCTCGCAGACGATCGGCGGCCAACTGGCGGTGCTGTTCTCGGGCGTTGAGCGCATTTTGCGCCAGGAGCGGCCCGACAAGGTGCTGCTGCTTGGCGATACGAACAGCGCGCTGAGCGCGATTGTCGCCGAACGGATGGGCATTCCGGTCGTCCACATGGAGGCGGGCAACCGCTGCTACGACCTGGCCGTGCCCGAGGAGAAAAACCGCCGGATCATCGACGCCGTGGCCACGATCAACATGCCGTACACCCGCTACAGCCGCGAGCATTTGCTGCGCGAAGGCTTCCCCGGGCCGCGCATCGTGATGACGGGCAACCCGATCTACGAGGTGCTGACGCATTATGCCGCCGACATCGAAGCGAGCGATGTGCTGACCCGCCTCGGTCTTGCGCCCGGTGCGTATTTCCTCGCCACCGCCCATCGGGCGGAGAACGTCGACGATCCTTTGCGGCTCAAGGAAATCGTCTCTGCCCTGAACGGTGTCGCCGAGGAGTTCGGCCAGCCGGTCGTGTGCAGCATCCATCCGCGCACCCGCTCCCGGCTGGAGCAGGAGGACGCGGCGCAGCTCCATCCGCTCGTCATGTTCAGCGAGCCGTTTGGTTTTTTCGACTTCGTGAAGCTCGAACGCCACGCGCGCTGCGCGCTGACCGACAGCGGGACGGTGCAGGAGGAATGCTGCATCTTCCATGTGCCGACGGTCACGATGCGCACGACGACCGAACGGCCGGAAACGGTCGATTGCGGCAGCAACATCGTCGCCGGGGTGAACGCGGAGCGGATTGTCGGCGCGGTGCGCGTCATGCTGCGGATGCCGACCGGCTGGCGCTGCCCGGAGGGGTATTTGGACACGAATGTATCGCAAAAGGTAGTTCAATACGTGTTAGGAGGGAATTCGCATGTTTGCTAATTCGACCATCCTGGTGACCGGGGGGACCGGTTCCTGGGGCTACGAGCTGGTAGAGCAGCTGCTGCTGGAAAATCCGAAAAAAATCATCGTTTTCTCCCGCAACGAATCCACGCAGGTGGCGATGCGGCGTGCGATCGAGGACAGCCGGATGAGCTTCTGCATCGGCGATGTGCGCGACAAGGAGGCGCTGATGCGGGCCTGCGAACATGTCGATTACGTGTTCCACCTCGCTGCGCTCAAGCATGTGCCGGTGTGCGAGGATCAACCCTACGAAGCGCTCAAAACGAATGTGATCGGCACACAAAACGTCATCGAAGCCGCGATTGAAAACAAGGTGAAAAAAGTCATCAACATTTCCACGGATAAAGCGGCCAATCCTTCGAATTTTTACGGCATGACCAAAGCGATCGGCGAAAAACTGATCGTCTACGCCAACTTGATGAGCAGCGAGACGAAATTCGTCTGCGTGCGCGGGGGCAATGTGCTGGGCACCAATGGCAGCGTCGTGCATCTTTTTATGAAGCAAATCCGTGAAAAAAACCGCATCGGCATCACCGACAAAAACATGACGCGTTTTTTCCTGACCAAGCAGGAAGCGATTGCGCTGTTGCTGCGCGGGGCGAAAGAGGGCCAGGGCGGGGAGATTTTTGTAATGACGATGCCGACTTGCCGAATCCTTGATCTGGCCAAGGTGCTGATGGAGGAGCTGGGTTGCCCCGATACCGAAGTTGTCGAATTGGGCGTGCGGCCGGGCGAAAAAATTCACGAAATTTTGCTCTCCGAATTTGAAAGCCAATATACCGTGATGTACGACAACGAATACCTGGTGATTTTGCCGACGATTGAAATCCCCGGCTTGAAGGAGCATTACGCCGAATTTCCGAAGGTGCCGATCGACAGTTTCAGCTCCGAAGGGCCGCTGATGAGCAAAGCGGAGATCAAAGAGCTGCTGGTCAGGGGGGGATTTCTCACATGACACGCAAGCTGCTTGTGTTCGGAGGGCAGGGTATGCTGGGCCATATGCTGGTCGATTATTTCCGAACGGCCGGCGGCTGGAATGTGATGTACACGACAAGGGAGCAAAATGACCCTTACGGCCTTTATATGGAGGCCGGCGATATGGCGGCGGTGGAGCAGGTCATTGCCGCCGTTCGCCCTGACGCCGCAGTCAACGCGATTGGCTTGCTGAACGAGTTTGCCGAACGTGATCCGCAGGCGGCCTACTGGATCAACGGCCTGCTCCCGCATCGCATGGCGGCGGCGCTCGCGCGAAGCGGCGGGCGGCTGATTCATGTCAGCACGGACTGCGTGTTTGCCGGGGTGCGCGGCATGCACACAGAAAGCGACGAATCGGACGGCGTATCGATGTACGCCCGCTCCAAGGCGTTGGGCGAGCTGCGGACGGCCCCGCACGTGACGCTGCGGACATCGATCATCGGCCCTGAGATCCGGGAGAGGGGCATCGGGCTGTTGGCCTGGTTTTTGCGCCAGCCGCAGGGGGCGGCGATTCACGGCTATACGCGCGCGTACTGGAATGGGGTGACGACGCTGGAGCTGGCCAAATGCGTGCGCGCCGTGTGTGAAGACGAGACGGCAAGCGGGCTTTTTCATATCGCGGCGCCGGAGCCGGTCAGCAAATATGAGCTGCTGCAGCTGTTTCGCCAGACGTTTGACCGTATGGACGTCACAGTGGCCGAAGACGACGCGATTCGCCTGGACCGCACGTTGGCCGTAACGCGCACCGATTTTCGTTGGGTCACACCGGACTATGCAGCGATGCTCGGCGAGCTTGCGGAATGGATGAGGGCGCGATGACGGTCATCCTGATTACCGGCGCAGCCGGCTTTACAGGGCGGCAAGCATGTGCGCATTTCCGCGAACGCGGGATGACGGTCATCGCCGTTGTGCGTCCGCGGCCGGGAGGTACTTCCGGCTGTCTCGGTGTTGCTGGTATGCCGGTTCTCCCATACGCCGGCGAGCAAGTACCGCCCTTTGCGACATCTGCATTCAAACAAGTAGTACCTAATAGTACTACGTATGAGCAAAAAGACCAGCATCCGAATGGAGCTACTACGCCGCCTTCGCATCCGACCTCTGCGACTGATCCATCGTCTTCGTTGTCTTCGGAACCGCCAACTGCGTCTGGTTCAGCCTCCGCGTCGCCTTCGCATCTGACCTCTGCGGCTGATCTATCGTCTCCACTGCCTTCCGATCAACCGAGTGCGCCTAGTCCGTCTTCTGCGCCATACTCGCATCCGCTATCTGCGTCTGCTGCTCCAGCGTCGCCGCTGTCTTCCGAGCCGCCTGGTCCGTCTTCCACACCGCCTTCGCATCTGCCATCTGCCGTTCCCGCATCTTCACTGTCTTTCACGTCGTCAAGCGCGCCTGATCCGATCTGTGCGCCGCCCTCGAACCCGGCTCCGCCGCCCGCGGGCCGCATCGTCGAATGGGCGTGCGATCTGACGCGCGCGGACGACGTGCGGCGTCTGGTCGCCGATACGCAGCCCGACTGGGTGCTGCATCTGGCGGGGCGCAACGCCGTCGGCGAATCGTGGCGCGAGCCGCTTGGCTACTTGCAGGCGAACGTTATGTCCACGTTCAACCTGCTTGACGCGTTGCGCGCCCGCCCGGCGTGCCGGATCGTCGTCGCCGGCTCGATGCTTGGCTTCCCGGCATCGGAGCGCCCCGAGCCGCCGCACCCCTACAGCTTGAGCAAGGCGTTTCAAGCTTGGGGGGCGCTTGGCTGGGGCCGCTTGTTCGGGCAGCAGGTCATCGTGGCGAAGCCGTCCAACCTGATCGGGCCCGGCCCCTCCACGGGCATCTGCGCCCTGCTGGCGCGCCGGGCCGCCGAGCTGGAGAAGGGGCTGCAAGCGCCCCCCTTCAGCTTATCGTCCGCGATCGAGGAGCGCGACTATCTCGACGTCCGCGATGCGGTGCGCGCGTACGAAACCTTGCTCGCGGCCGGCGACCCCGGCGGCGTCTACCCGGTAGCGAGCGGCACCAACCGCTCGCTGGGCGCCGTCGCTGCCGCCGTGCAGCAGCAGCTCGGCCGGCCGTTGCCGCTGCGCATCGGCAGCCTGGACGGCTACCGGCCGCCCGCGCCGGTCGACACCGCGCCGCTGCGGGCGCTTGGCTGGCAGCCGGCGATCCCGTTCGAGCAGTCCTTGCGCGACGCGCTTGATTATTTTCGCGCTGCGGTTCCGTAACCGGACCGAAGGAGGAGGTGAGCGCGTGTATCCGACAGTTTCGATTATTATTCCGTTTTACAACGATCCTTATATTGAGCAGGCGATCTACAGCGCCTTGAGCCAGACGTACCCGTGTACGGAAATCGTCGTCGTCGACGACGGCTCGACGATGTATCAGGACCGCATTATGCCTTATATGAAACATATCAACTATTTGGGCAAAGCGAACGGCGGTACGGCTTCGGCGCTGAATCACGGCATTCGCTGCTGCTCCGGGCAATACATCGCCTGGCTTAGCTCGGACGATATGTTTTATCCCGACAAGGTGGAACGGCAGCTGAAATTTATGCTGGAGCGGCACGCTGCTGCCAGCTACACCGCTTTTGACGACATCAACGGGTATAACGAAATTTTGCGGCGCAGTGTGTCGGCGCGGTTTGCCAGCCAGGCCGCGCTGGTGCGGGCTTTCGCTTCCAGCGATCCGATCAACGGCTGTACGATCATGCTGAACAAAGAGCTGTTCACCCATCTTGGCTACTTCAACGAGGGGCTTCGTTACACCCAGGACTATGAAATGTGGATTCGCGTGCTGCTGGGCCGCGTGCCGATCCATTTTCTCGACGAATCGCTGACGATGTACCGCTGGCATGAGCAGATGGGCACGCGCCGGCATAGCGAAGCCGTTATGCAGGAGGTGGGCTGGCTGCAGGCGCAATATGCGCAGCGGCTGCTCGATTATGCTGCTGAGCTGGGTTAAACACCGGAGAAAGGGAAGGAAGCCGATGAAAATTTTACTCGCTACCTACTGGCCGCTTCCGCATCTGGGCGGAGTATGGCCGTTTATGGAGCAGATCAAGCGCAAGATGGAGGCGATGGGCCATACCGTCGACATTATGGGCAACGGGGCGGCCGAACCGTGTTACCATATCGTCGGTACGGATCGCCGAATCAGCAAGGAGAAGCTGCTGCCAATCGTCCGGGCCAAGCTGGCGCCGCAGCTGTATCCCTCGCTGAACGAGGATTCGCTGGTGCAGCACGTGGAAACCGACCGCTATTGCATGGAGCTGGCGGCGGCGTATTTCGGCGTCGGGCAATACGACGTCATTCATGCGCAGGATGTCATCTCCGCGCTGGCGATGAACCGGGTCCGGCACCGCCATACGGCGCTTGTCTCCAGCATTCACGGCTCGCTGGCCCGCGAGGTCAAGCTGGCGCTTGCCAAGCAGCACCCGCAGCTGAACTTGAACGATTCGCTCGTCTGGAAATATTACTATGCGATCGAACGGCTTGGGACGATGGCCGGCGAGGTGACGATCACGTCGTCGCAGTGGCTCAAACGCATTATGATGGAGCATTTTGCCGTGCCCGAGCAGCAATTGACCGTTTTCCAATACGGGCTGGATACCGGGACGTTCTTCACAAGAAAAGCGCAGGGAACCGATCTGCACAAGCCGCCGGGCAAAAAGTTGATCATCTGTCCGGCGCGCCTTGTTTATATTAAAGGCATCCACCATCTGCTCGACGCGCTGGCGCTGCTCAAGCAGGTGCGCAGCGACTGGGAATGCTGGATTGTCGGCGACGGCGACAAGCGCGAAGAACTGGAACAGCAGGCCGTGACGTTGGGCCTGTACCACGATATCAAATTTCTCGGCAACCGCAAGGATGTGCCGGCGCTGTTGACGCTGGCCGATATTTTTGCCCATCCGAGCATTCAGGACAATCAGCCGTTTTCGCTGATGGAAGCCCAGGTCAGCGGCAAGCCGTCCGTCGTTTCCGATGCCGGCGGACTGCCGGAAATCGTCGAACACGGCGTGACCGGCTTCGTCTCCCCGGTCGGCGACATCTACTCCCTGTTCCGCCATCTCAAGCAGTTGGTGGAAAACGACGTTCTGCGCCACAACATGAGCGTGCAAGCGCAGGCGTGGGGTTTGCGCCACTGGTCTCTGGAGACGATGATCCAGCGCACGCTGACGACCTACGAAGCGGCGGCAACGCTCAATATGGCCAAAAGGAGCGGATATCATGTCTGAATTTCTCGTCATTTCCGATCTGTACAACCGGCTGTTCGCCGTGCATACCTCAAACCCCGACGTATTGGTGGATTATTGGGTATGGAACACGATTTACGCTGAGCTGCCGCCGGGCTACACCTTGCCCGATATGCAGATTGTCCAGGTGCTTAACTTGCGCTGATACAAGGAAAAACGCCCTTCATGCCGATCCCAGGCATGAAGGGCGTTTGGCTGTGCGGCAGGTCAGCCGATGACGGAGCCGCTCAGATGAACGGGACCGACGATCGAAGCGGAGCCAAGGCCGCCCAGCTCGGCGGTCAGGAAGTACGCTTCCGCGCCGACCGCGGCAGCGGCTTGCGCGTGGGAGAACGACGTTGTTACCGGGTTGGACAGGATTGGAACAAGAATGCCCGTACCCAGAAACGCCGAATCCGACGTTTCAAAAACGGCCGGGAAGCTGGGCGCGGAGCCGCCAACGCGAATGCGGAACGTGACGACCGCCAGCAGCGGCGTCAGCAACGCGAGATCCGGCTGCCAGCCGACCGTGCCCTCGAATTGCAGCGCATTGCCGGTGGAGAAGGTCGTCAGGTTGATCGTTGCCAGCCCCACCTCAATGCCTTGGGTCAATGGAAACGGAAGCGAATTCGTGCCGATCGCAGCTTCATTAAACGCATAATCCAGCACAGTTGCCATCGCAATCTCTCCTTTACATGGGGGAATTATCGGATACGTTATAGTAAATGCCAAAGCGGCCGGCTTGGCCCCGGACAAGTCGACCGCTGCAAGTGTTGATTTTTCAAGCTGGATATGCGGTTAAGCCGAACCGTGGAGGACCGTGCCCTTGAGCACAAGCGGGCCGATGGCGATGGCACGTTGATCGAAGGAAGCGGCTGATAAATAGTAGGTCAGCTCGCCGGTGGCCGCGCTGATTTCCGTATGGTGGCCGGTGCTGACGGCTTTTTGATAACACGTTTCCTCGCTCCAGCTGACGACCGGCCCGTTCGGTGAGCCGCGCCGCAGCGTCAGCTCGATTTCGCCGATATCGCGGTGTCCCGGTTTTTCCCAAGCCAGGGAATACATCAGTTCCACGCGGTCGCCGGGCTGAAGCTGCTTTAGCGTCAGGGACGTCAGCTGCACTTCATTTGTCGACAGCAGCATCGGCAGGGCGAACGTGCCGGGCAGCGCTTCGCTGATTGCGGTGTATTTGATCATGTGAGGTCACCTCCTGTCATGCAGTCGCACAAAAAGCCGACCGTCCGCACTGCCGAGCACATCGTGCTGCGAGTGCAGCGTGACGGATACGGCGGATGCGGCCAACTGCTCCATCCCCGTTACCAGATGGATGAAAAAAGGCTGGCGATTCGTCTGCACCCCGCACAGCGCGACGGTCATATCCGGCGCAGACGGGCTGTTCAAATGCAAGGAGGCCAGCAACATCGAGCCGTTCTGATCGAACGCCTGCACGATCATATCGAGATCTTCGCGGCCTGGATTGCGCAGCGTGAGATCGAAGCTATCTATGAAATGCGAAGCCGGCGCTGAGCTTTCCGAGATATCGAGACGAAACACGGACACGTTTTCCACCTCCTCGCTGGTACAGTTCTTTCTATAATATGTGGCCTGCCGGCAGGCCGTTTGGACAAAATCGTCCAATCTTTTAGACGCGCTCCCGCATTTACTATAAGAACAACGATAAGGGAGGGAACGTGAAGTGAAGTTGAGCGATATTCAAGGCGGGTACGATGCGGTGTTCAGTTTGGGCCAAAACTGCTTGCCGGCGATGCAGATGGAAAAAAACAACCTTCGGCCGTTTGCCGGTGTGCTGGATTGGATGATCTCCGACAATTTGGCCGATGTGAACCGGCTGCTGCGCTGCCGTTTTTACGGAATGATGGATTTGCCGAACATGCGCGTTGTTGGCTACGACGGCAGCGGTACGAACCTGATGGTCAAGGACGAGAAGTTTCAGGTGACGTCGGTGCACGATTTTCCGATCAGCCGCAACACCATGCTGCATTTGGCGACTTATCCCGAGTTTATGCAAAAGCTGAACCGGCGCATCCACCGCTTCCTCGGCCAACTGGCGACGGCCAAGCGGCTGCTGTTCGTGCGAATGCACGCCACCGAGGCCGATGTTCGCGAGCTGCAAGCGATTTTGTCCGCGATGTGCGCTGGGGATTTTTGCATTCTCGTCGTGAACTATACGCAGGTCGAGGGCATTGTCGAGCAGCCGTGGGGGATCGATCATGTGTGTGCGGTCGAGGTCCCGTACAGCGCGATTTGGAATTACAACGGCAGCGACCCGCTGTGGAAGACGATGTTCGAGGGCGTTACGCTGATGTGAAAAGGGGGAGAAACGCATGCGCATCTGCGAGCTGAACGGAGCTTATGACGGTATTTTCAGCATTGGCTTTAATTGTTTGCCGGCGATTCAACTGGAAAAAAACGGGCTTCGCCCTTTTGCCGGGGTCATCGACTGGATGTATTCGGATATGAGCGATGTATCCCGGTTGTTCACCAATCGCTTTGCCGGGTTTATGCAGCGCCAGAATCTGGCTGTGGTTGGCTTCGACTATGCGCAGGTCAACCTGCTGGTCGAGGACCGGATGTACCGGATTACGTCGACGCACGATTTTCCGAGCAGCCGCAACAATGTGTACGCGCTTCCCTCCTATCCTGAATTTCGCGATAAAATGGACCGCCGCATCGCCCGCTGTCTGGAGCGGTTTGCGAACGGCAAGCGGCTGCTGTTCGTGCGCACCGGCGGAACGTACGAGCAGGCCGCCGCGCTGGAGCGCGTGCTGCGACAGGTTGTCCGGCACGATTTCAGCCTGCTGCTGGTCAATTTCAGCGACGTCTGGACCGTGGTTGACATCGATTGGCCCTTGGAGCATGTGTGCTCCGTGCTGCTGCCGAGGCAGAACATCTGGACCGATTGGGACCATCTGTGGACCAAGTTGCTGCGCGGGATGGAATACCGGAAACCGATCAAGTAAAAGGGGCGCGGATACATGGCAAATGAAGGCATCCATTCAACAGCCAACGGATTTGCTTCGCATGCCGAAGGTTATGCCACGAACGCCAACGGCGTCGCTTCGCACGCCGAGGGCAGTACGAATACAGCCAATGGCGACGCCTCGCACGTCGAAGGCTCGAACAATTTCGCCAATGGCGTCGACGCGCATGCCGAAGGATATTTCACGGCGGCGCAAGGTTTTGCTTCACATGCCGAAGGCAGCGGGACGATCGCGAGCGGCAACGCCGCGCACGCGCAGGGGTTTCAAACGAACGCCAGCGGGGCGGTTTCGCATAGCGAGGGGATTTTGACTTCGACGGCGGGTTTTACCGCTGCGCACATCATGGGGCAAAGCGGCAGCGCCAACGAGTCGGTATCGTGGTTTTTGGTGAACGGCGGCATCAAAGCCAAGGTGTCCGGCAATACGGGCGTCGGCACGTTCACCGGCGGCACGTCGCTGGGCCCGGCGGATTACGCCGAGCTGTTCGAAACGGCCGACGGGCAGCCGATCGAGCCGGGGTATTTCGTCACGTTCGCCGCAGGCACGGACGGGCTGATCCGCTTGGCGGGAGCGGCGGATGCGTATACGATTGGCGTGACCAGCGCCAATCCGGGGGTGGTTGGCGACAGCGCCGACTTCGAGTGGCGCGGCAAATACGTCCGCGACGAGTGGGGGCGGACGTTGTACCGGCTTGTGCCGGCGGCGGAGGCGGGCGCGCTGCGCGAGGCGGCTGGGCCCGGCATGGACGCCTTGGCCGAGACGCAAGCGGGGGCGGCCGAGCCCGCCGCCGGCGGGCCTCCGCAGCATGGTGCGGAGCAGCGCCGCTGGCATGCCGCCGAAGCGGCGGCTGCGCTGGCCCGCGGCCCGCAACTGCGGCTGGAGCCTGTGCTCAGCGGCGAGTGGGACCCGCACAGGGGTTATGTCCCGCGGGCGGAGCGCCCGGAGTGGGTCGCTGTTGGCCTTTTGGGCAAGCTGCTTGTGCGCGACGACGGGACGTGCCAGCCCGGCGGGTGCTGCCGTCCGGCCGAGGGAGGCGTAGCTGCGGCAGCGCAGTCAGGCTATCGCGTTATTCGCCGCACGGGCGCACGTCAGGTTTTGATTTTGCTGAAATGAGGGTTGGGGTGGTGAGAGGGACGGCAGCCGGGAGAACGCAGGTGGCCCCAAGTGAAAGAGCCCGTTTAAAAACGGTTCTCCTGCCGCTCCCGTTTTCATAGGGTGTTTGAAGACGACAGCAGCCGAGAGGGCGTGGAGGCTCCAGGGCCAAGATCCCGTCAAAAGGGCAGTCTCCCATGACCCTGTTTGAGCTGATAGAGGGCGGTTGACCTCGCATCACAAGCGGAAGCCAAAGCGGGGAGCCGCTGTGGTGGTATGGTTGAATGGAACGGTTTCTGGAGCACCGGAAGAAAAGGCCGCCGCGACCGCAACCGCCGTAACCTTTTTCCACCTTGCCCTTTATTTTAACATCTTACATATTTACGCTTGAAACCAAGTCTCCCTTTAGCCGTGTCTTTTTGAATATTGGCGTAGGCGTCCAGGAAACTGCTTTTTTTCTGGTCTCGTTTGATTTCCACTGTACCTACTGTCCGGGCGGTTTCGGCGGCTTTTTCATGCAGCGGCAAATAGGAAGTTCCCACGGTGTATAAAAAATTATTCATCGCGGATTTCGTGCGTTCCGGCGAATTGTGAATTGTGTTTTTCACCATTTCAAGCATATCGGCAATCTTGTGTGCGGCAAATTCATGATCCGGGCGGTTGCCCAAAAGCCAGCAGTAACAGCTCCAGCCCGCTGACATTTTCAGTTCTTCGCCGCTGGTTATCCAGCGATCCGCGATGTCCTGGGCCATAGGTGACCCGGAGAGCGTGACGGCGACCACAAAATCGGACAACATGTAAAAATAGGCCCCCTCCATCCAACGCTCAAAATCCGCCTCGGACATGGCTTTGGGCTCGGCAATCATGCCTGCAAAATACATGGCGTCATAGTTGCCTGTGGCATAAAGCTGATCTGCCAAAAGTGGATTGATTTTGATTTGCTTTGCGAGGGGTTTCATCGCACCTGTAGCCACGCCAAAAAGCGGCTCATGCGCGCCGTTGGACAGATACATTTTTTTCATTCGTTCTTTGCCGAGGGCTTCAAGCTCCTGCATCACGGTTGTGAAATCCATTGTTTTGCCTTCTTTCTTTCATGAATGGGTATCCATTTACTGGTGGGCACCTTATGTGCTTGTTCAAGTTTTCCCTATTGCTTCATTATACGGACGTATTTAAGGGTGTCGAGCGTATTTCTGGCAAAGCGAGAGATGGATTTCGTGATGATCATGTCGATCTTCCCGTCCATGCAGTCGCTAATCATCCGCTGAAAATCCTCGCGCTTCGTCACTTGTGTGCCGGTAATCGCTTCGTCCGCATACATGTCAACCAGCACCCAGTCGCTGCGATTGTTGACGAGATCGGTGTAATAGGAAACCTGCGATTTGTCCGAAATGATGCCGTACTCTCGCATGGGTCTTCGCCTTAAATGGTATCGTCATTTATTGATTGCATGGCAAAATCGCTCGCACTTTGCCGCTTTTGATAATAAAGCATGCAAAAATAAGAACCGACAAAATGGTCGTGGCGCGCCTGCAACGCGGCTGTCCTTCATGGCCATGCGGGGAACGTACCGTATAAGATCGTATTCAATTGTCAGAGAGCGACGGAGGGCGATAATGTATCCCTCTACGATCCGCTACATTTTCGGGTTAAAATCGGAACTTGTTTTGCAAGATTTCAAGAAATTTTTCGGGAAGGAAAGCTAAGGAAGTGAGAGGGGGGCGGAAAATCAAAAAGGCGACGCAGGAAAATTTCTTGAACATCGCCTTTTGTCAGCTTCCAAGCATTCCTGAGTCGTATCGCTCACATCCCGGAGCGCAGTATTTGCAGCGTGTGGCGAAAACCGTGTACGGCGAGCGTGCTTGGGGGATGATATCAGCCAGATTGGGCAACAGTGGTGCCTAATATGATCACGACGCATGATACGCATGATAAGTAGTAATATGCTACTGCGAGCCGCTCTGATGTTTGAAAACGCCGCAAAAGCTCGCTGTTGTGGGGGCTCGCGGCGTTTTTGCGTGCTCACTTCGAACGATGCATTGAACTTCATGGTAGGCTGAGATATAATAAGCAGGCATAGACTTACAAATTTATACATCGTTAGCTGATTGGTGGAATGTGATGAGCAGATGAAAAACTTGTATTGCTGTTCACGATAATGGCGGTCGAGACAATCTTGGCACCAATTGTGTATTACCAACTTGCTGCCTCTTCATCTTTTATAAAATGGGATTTATGAGTTAAAAACGCATTGCGTACCAGATTTTCTTCTTCTGTGGTTAAGCCAGATATTCCAACCCTGATGGTTTTCAAGCAACTTGGATCTTTCTAGCGGATCAATTTGACTTAGCAGAGAAATAACATGTTTGAGGTTGGAGGACAATGTAATTGAACTCATCGTCTATTAGCTCACTTCCCTGTCGATTTTATTATCAGTATATCAAAATCAGGAGTTGATAGCTACGGAAATGAAAAAGAACAAATTGTTATTCATTATGATTCCTATGATCGTGGTGCTTCAGGTGTGGTTCACATACATAACCTTCCATCACCCCTTTTTAGGGATTAATGTTAAGCAGGATGCTCAACATCAATGGGTAATAGCTAGTTTTGATCTTAACGCGACCCGTTTAGATCTTGGTTTACAACCAGGTGATGTGATCCAAAGCATTGATGGCCGTGCTCCAAACGGTCATTTTACCGTCAAATATTTTGCTGTTGTCGAGCAAGCCGAAACACTATCCTTATTACGCGATAACGAATCGTTCGAAGTATCAACAAACATGGGTACTAGCATGACCCTACCCGGTTACTACTACTATTTCCTCGGGGAAATGATTAGCTTATTTATCGCGCTTCTGGTTTATTTGAATAGCAAGCACTCCAAGTCGGCTCGGTTTCTAGCGTTGTTGTTCTTATTGGTCGGACTTGCTTTTATGAGTCTCGGGGCGGATTTTAGATCAGACATTCTTTCAAAAGTTCTTGTTGCCAGTATTGTGATGGCTTTGCCTTATGTTTTTTTGCATTTCTTAATCCTGTTCTTCAAAGAAAAAGGTAACATGCAAGTGAAACCTTCATTTTTATATTATTTTTACGGGATCATTGGCTTGGTCATGTTGCCGAGTGTTGGTTATGTAACTCCTTGGTTATCTTATTCGTATTATGTATTTTATCATACGTTTACGTTGTTATATTTTATGATCGGATCGTGTATGATTTGCGGGTTTCTCATTTATATTTCTTATCAATTTCGCAAAGAAAAATCACAATTGTCAACGATTATCAAGACGGTATGGTTTGCGTTTATTATATCCTTTTTACCGCTTGCTTTACTAAGCTTTCTTCCAGAAATTATCCTTCACAAATACATCGTGAATCCGTTCATTACAGCATTATTTACGCTATTCTTTCCGTTGACGTTTTCCAAAGAGCTGTTTGACATTCATCTCATTTTACGAAGAATCGTATCTACAGCAATTATTTCGATCCTTCCAAGCGTGGTATTGGTCGGCATGGCTTCCGTTACTTTTCAAAGTAGTTTTACATTCGAGCGAGGCATTTATAGTTTCTTGTTCAGTGTAACCGTCGTCACGATTCTTCTCTATTCTTTGGAATATCTGATGACAAAACTGGAAATCGTTTTATTCCCGCACCGGTATTACTTGCAAACAGCTTTGAGAAAGATAGCTGACACCGTTAGTTCGCTGAACAGCTTTCGAGCGTTGAAAGAGACGGTGTTGGTTGACATTGTGAACACCTTGCAGGTTGCTGGAGGGGCGATTGTTTTTCAGTACGAGCATGATTTCGAGATAATTAGCGAAGGAGATATCGATTACAACCAAATTGAGAATGCAATAACCTGTGCGACAGAGCAGGAAAGCACCTATTCCGTTTTTGAAATTCGGCGGCATGAGGAATATACCAATTATGTCGTCATTACACCAAAGAAGACATCTGCGCGCCTGCATCACGAAGAAATCCAATGGCTACAGGTCATCCTGTTGAATCTGTCTGTTGCCTTGGAAAATTTATATTTGATCCGCAAGCTGAATTTGAGGGTGCAGGAACTTGCCTTACTCTTATCTAATGAACAGGAAAGCAATAATCTGGAATGGTATCGAAAAATCATGTTTGATTTGCAGGAAAAGGAACGGATTCGCATCGCATCTGATTTGCATGATACGACGATGCAGGAGATCTTTTTCATTCTGCGGAAGGTAAAGGCATTCCAAAAAGTAGCGGCCACTCTAATGGATACAGCAGCTTTACATGAAACTATCGATCATTTGAATCTGCTCAATGCATCACTTAGAAAGAGCTGCTTTGAGTTAAATCCTCCGACGCTGGAGACGGCGGGATTGCTACCTACGATTGAGAATTGGGTGGATATGGAGCGTGGCTTATGTTCGTTTGAGTTGATCTTCATCACCGATAGTGATAAGCGGATTGAGGAGATGGATATCGATGTGAAGCGACATTTGTTCCGCGTCGTGCAGGAGCTCATCAATAATACCAAAAAGCACTCTCGCGCATCGAAGGCTGCAATTAGTTGTACAAGCAGCGATACAGCCTTTTACTTAGAGTATCGGGATAATGGGGTTGGATTTGACTTGTCAAGTGCCGCTAAAGCAGGTCGTCAATCTTCTGGCATTGGACTCGACCAAATGAAAAGCCGCATTTCCAGTATTAAGGGAGCAATTGATATACAATCCAGTCCTAGAGAAGGATTACAAGTGGAAATCACGATTCCATTCATGAGGGGAGAGCGTTCGGCATGAAAAAGCCTTATCAAATCTTGATCGTAGATGACCATCCAATGGTCGCTTCCGGCACGAAAGCAGCGCTGGAGCAAATGAATAATATCCGCATCATAGGCATTGCCCCAACGGGAGAAGCTTGCATGAAGTACGTGACGGAGTATACGCCGGACCTTGTCCTATTGGATTATAATCTGCCGGATCAAAACGGTTATGAATTAACGAAGCAAATTCTTGCCTTCAATTCGGACATTCAGGTCATTATATTTACTGGCATGCCTTATACGACGATGTACAATGAGCTGCTTGATATTGATGTTAGCGGCATTGTGTCAAAGGAATCAAGCGAGGAGCAACTGCGAAATGTGGTCAAGTGCATCATGTATGGACAGGTAGTTATCCCGATGTCGATATTCAAACAGTTGCGCCTTCATAGACTGGGGACAGGTCAAGGCGGGCTAACCGAGCAAGAAACGTTTATCATGTCCTTAGTTGTTGAAGGGAAACCGCATGAACAAATCGGAGAATTATTGTTTACCAGCAAACGTTCGATAGACAATTATTTGAAGAAAATATACGAAAAACTGGGTGCTCAGAACAGAAGTCAAGCCATTCAGAAATTTACGCAACATGGGTTACATGAACATGCACGATGATGCCCGTCAAGGAAACGTCCGGGTCAAAGAAATGGAAGGCGTGGTTGATAGTCATTTTCATGTGCAAGAGTTGAACGCGATGGTGAAAACGTGGATTCGCGCGAAGATGCAAAATGAAAGTGTGTGGGGAGATATCACCCGATACGTTCATTTGATGCTCGGAGGCGGCTCCCCCCACATCCATCGCATAGCCGCATATACGGAACTGGTGATTCTAGCCTTGGATATTATCGATGACCTTTCAGACCAAGATCATCATGCTATGCCGTGGATGCAACAGCCACAACCGATCACGTTGAATGCTGCCATCGCTTTATTAGTGGCGGTTATCGGGGAGATCGGCAAATTAAAGGAGCAAAACGGGGTTGAGAAGTTGCCGCTTGTGAGCGATGTGAATCAGTTGCTCTCCCTTGCCGCCAACGGGCAGCATCAGGACATTGGCGTTGCGCCCATTGAATCGGAGGAAGACTACATCGCATTAATTCATGCCAAATCGGTTCCGTTGAAGATGTTCGCCTGCTATATGGGGTATTCTTGCGTGGAGTCCTGCGAGCCGTCTACCATCGAGCAGATTCAGGAACTGGCGCGCAATCTGGCGGTTGTGGCGCAAATTCAAAATGACCTCCGAGATTTACTTGGCTTTGATATCAAGAACGATCTGATCCATAGAAAAAGAACGCTCCCAATATTATACCTATTGTCAGAATGCTCACAACGGTTCCCCATATTTAAGGATTATTATGAGGGAAAGATTGCATGGGGACAATTGTTAGCGATGAAGGAAGAGTGTATGTTGTCAATCTGGCAATCTGGGTGCGTCGAGTATTCTATCGTGATTCAAGGTCTTTATTTGAATAAAATCGAGAAATTATTTCAGGCGATCCCCGGCGACGACGTATGGAAGAAATCGTTTGGGGACATGGTCATTGCCCGATATCGCACTCTATTGGCTTGACTTGGCCTATAAGATTATTGCTTCGCCGCTGCCCGAAATCCAGACTAATTCACCAACTGCGCTCCCTCAGGCTCATTTGTATTTAGTAGGCGCCCCGCCTCACCAGCAGGCAGAATGGTGAGGCCAGAGGTGCCAATCCTCCATTCACCTCCTAATCGTCAAATACGCCCTGCCGTACATTACTTGCTTGTCCGAGTCAAACAGATTCCGGTATACGACTTGCCCGCGGGTGGGATTCTGCCGATAGCATCTCAGCCATTTCGGGCGTATCCGCATGGTAACGAGCAATGCGCCTTTTTGCTGGTTGCAATTGTTCAGCGGAGTATGCTTTTTTCCCGACTGGTTTCGTGTCTTGTTTCGATGCCTGAATCCGTGCCTGCATCTGCATCGCCGCGACAGATTGACGCTGTGCATAGACGACAGGCGAGGAGGCGGCTTGCTTTCCCTCTCCCCGCCGTTCAACTTGTTCGCTTGATAGCTTGATGCGCTTCGCTACGGTAGACGGCTTCTCCAAATGTTTTACGTGTTTGATTCCATTCGTGAGCATTTTCAGCCGCTTGATGTCTTTCGTCACAACCCGCGCTTTGATTTTCCTCATCGTTCGCTTCAACTCCTAACCATGAACAGGTGCATCAACGCATTTGTTACGTCCGCCGCTTCAATTCCCGTTCCTGACTGCGACCATATTCCGGGTAGCGCAAATAGGTCGCTTCAAAAAAATACGACGCATATCCGCATGCAAACAACTCATTCGGTGTGGAGTGGCGTTCTGCGCCTTCCTCTGTCCATCCATTCCATAGATTGAAAGCGAGCCGACAGACGCGAACGGTGCTGCTCGTCTGCCAAGTAGCTGCGAGAGCTTCGGGTTTAATGCCCCCATGAGAAAAATCGAACAAATCGCGGATATGCTTGCGGGTTTCTTGTGAGAGGCCGAGCGTATAGAACAGCGCTCGATGGTATGCGTCACTGCGTTTCTGTTCATGTAGCATCCGATAGAGTAGAAATCCTCATGTTGTGCATCGTGAAATTGGGCAGGGTTCATCATAATAACAGGCTCCCCTCGTAGATAATGGGCGGCTGGTCGCTATGACAAAACGGAACCAACAGGCGGAAATATTTCACATATTTTTGAGGAGTTGCGACATTTGCTTCAATCCGCGCTCAATCGACGTACGTACTGCGCGCTCGTCCACTTGTTCGGCTGCTGCAATTTCGACTTTGCTCATGCCGAGAATAAAGTGGGCGTAGATGCGCCGGGAAGATTTCTCCGACAACTGGCACATCGCTTCGTACAACTTGAGGTTGATCATGTAGTTCCAACCTGCCGAGCTCATTCAGGACGTTTTTTGGAAATTTTTCCATACGACTAAGAAACTCTTTTTTACTGTCAAACTCGATCGGACTCAAACTTTTTTCGAAATCTCTTAAGCGTCATAATTTCTTGCTGCACCATGCCCACTGCCCCCAAACATTCGTTCTCAATCATTTTACCAAACAAATGTTCGCTTTTGAAGTGGTTGTTGAGCCAACTTGTTATTCAAAAAACGAATATGTCGGCACCATCGAATTTGCTCACAAAGCGTTCGAGCTGCGACAAGTCTTTCGCATCATCAAGCGGGCGACCGTAATGATCAGGTGTTGCTCATTCCCAGATCGAAGGGGATATTTACCGGATTTCGCTGCGCTAGAAAAGTATTTTTGCGTCTTTGTGTACATCTCTTGCACGAAAACGCAAAATTTTTGCGCCCACGCCCCAACCAACTTATGGTAAGTTAATTATTGGGAATCCCAAATCTTTGAAATACTGCTCCGGGGCTGTATTTCTACCCAAGCATTGCATAAAGGGAAGGGAGTTTACACATGAACCATATCATGAAACGAACGATGTCAGTTTGCCTCGTATTTGCTTTATTGTCCCTTGGGCTGCTGCCTGCAGAAAGCGCACTGGCGGCTTCTGCGAATCCAAAGGGAAAGGAAAGCGCGCACTCTGCCGCTCCTGCCGGCAACGATGAGCAGCGGGTGATCGTCACCTTTAAAAATAAAATCGATAACACGCTCCTGAAAGGCAAAATCAAACGAGAACAAAAGCATCGCCCGATGGTAGCAGCGACGATGTCGAAAAAAGAGATCGAAAAGCTGAAAAAGGATGCGGCTGTTCAATCGGTCGAGCCGGATATTGTCATTGAAGCTGCGGCGCAAACGACGGATTGGGGAACGTCCGACGTACAAGCTCCGGCTGTCTGGGCATCCGCGACCGGACAGGGCGTCAAGGTCGCCGTCATTGACTCTGGAATTGATACAGAGCACGAAGATTTGGCGGTTGCGGGCGGTGCTTCGTTTGTCGACTACACGACCTCGTACGATGACGACAACGGTCATGGTACACATGTGGCCGGTATTATCGGCGCGCGAAATAATGAGGTCGGCACCGTGGGCGTCGCACCGGATGCATCGCTGTATGCGCTCAAGGTGCTGGACGGTTCGGGGAGGGGCTATTTGTCCGATGTCCTTGCCGCTATCGATTGGGCGGTAGACAATCACATGGATATGATCAACTTGAGTTTGGCGACCCCGGTGGATTCTCCGGCTTTGCATAATGCCGTGGATCAAGCTTACGCCAGCGGCGTGCTGGTAGTGGCGGCGGCAGGCAACTCGGGCAGCGCTGATGGAGCGGGAGATACGTTGCAGTATCCTGCCCAATACAGCTCGGTTATCTCCGTTGGTTCCGTGGACGCTGCGCATCAACGCGCTTCGACGTCATCGACCGGCAGCGGGCTGGAGGTTGTTGCACCCGGCGTTGGCATTCAAAGCACCTACCTGAATAATAGCTATGCAACGCTCAGCGGCACGTCGATGGCGGCTCCGTTTGTGGCTGGCGAGCTGGCGCTGTTGAAGCAGAGGAATCCCGGTTGGTCGAATGTGGAACTGCGGACTTACTTGGATCAGCATACGCTCGATTTGGGAACGGCAGGCCGCGATTCGCAATATGGTTTTGGTTTGGTGCAGCTTCCGGCACAAAGTGAGTCCGAGGGAACAGATGGTTCCGCAGCGGGCGGTGAAACGGGCAACGGCGGTACGGACGGAAGCGATCCGGCCGATAGCGGTAATCCAGATGGAAGCGGTGCAGCCGGTGGATCTGGCGAAGGTGAAAACGGCGGGGACGATAGTGTCACAGGCGACGTGTATGATCCTCAGGTATCGGCTGCGTCTGTAACAGTGCCGAGCATCATATGGAGCGGTAATTATTCAGGTTCTGAGGATTTAAGCAAGTGGCCTTCTCTGCAAAACGCTAAAGCAATAACCACTATGTCGAGAAATGTTAACGGCTCCGGCTATTACATCAACTTCGTGCTGTACAATGACCACACGGTCAAGTTTTTGGATACTTATAACAATCCGAACAAGAACGTCTATAATGATACCGGCTGGCCTGACCTGACAAATGCCATCTCTATTGCTGCTTATGGAAATTCCAGCACGATTTACAGATTTGTCTTGAATTCGAATGAAACGATCACGGCAACCTACTGCTATTCAGGTGGCTGTTCGCCTTTTGTGTTTCCGGCTGATCAATGGCCAAGCCTGGTAGGAGCAAAAGGAATTGCTGCGTCTATGGACACGAACTACAAAACGAGAAGTTTCGTTTGGTATACGAACGGGAGAGTGCAGCTCGTGAGCCGAAGCGCTGGAGGAACCTCTTCCAATGATAATACAGATAGTTTTCCTGGCAGCCTGACACATCCTAATGCCAATTCGATTGCATACGATGAGGGTTATCTGAGGCGATATGTTGCTTATTTGAACTTGAATCCCACATTGACACTATCGACCACGGCTTCTCAAAATGTCACCAATCAGACCGGCTTGAACCTCATTACATTAACAGGTCAGGTCAAAGATCAGGATAACGATAACGTGACCGTCTCTGCCACGATTGGCGGTGTCACCAAATCGGTTGTTGTGTCCAATACGGCAACCAATCCAAACTGGACGCTGCAGTGGAACGTCATTGCTGATAATGTGCCATTCGGTACGTACACCGGCATTTCCGTAAGTGCCAACGATGGCAAACAAGGCATCGCCACATCCCCTTATCCGGGTACCATTTTTGTCGATACGCCGCCCAATGCGCCAACGCATACGAGCTTTGCAAGCTTTCTTCCCGTTATGCCGAATATCGGCTGGATGTTCAGCGATGCGAATGCAGGGGACACGCAAAGCGCTTATGAGGTGACGGTGCTTACTTCCACGGGATCGACGGTTCTTTACAATTCCGGTTGGATTGTTTCTGCCAGCCCTGCATTTACTGTGCCTTCCGGCGTACTGGCTCGAAACACCATTTATACGCTGCGCGTTCGCGTGAAGGACCAGACCGGTGCTGCTTCTGCTTATTCGGCTTTGCGTTACTTTAAAACGAACAATTTGCCAGTACCGGTGATGACGTCTTACACGGATGGTCAGCAATTGACGGTGAACGCGTTGACCTTTACATGGACGTACAGTGATGCCGATGCTCACCCGCAAACCGCTTATCAAATTCTCGGCAGTAAAGACAACTGGGCTACGACTGCTTACGATTCCGGCGTGATCTCGTCTGCGGCCACATCGCATACGACGCCGTCACTGGCGAACGGCACCTGGCAGTTTGCCGTGAAGGTATTCGATGGCATGGAATGGTCGGCTCCGGTCTACCGAACCGGACTGACACTGCCGAACAACTATGAGCCAAACGACACAAGTGCGCAGGCGTTTCCGGCAGCTTACACGGTTCCGCTCTCGTCCATGATCGATGCTGCGACGGATGTGGATTTTTATACATACACCGCCCAATCGACGGGGCTTGATCGCGTGACGATGACGGTGCCGGCTGGACTGAACTATGACGTGTATGTGTTTGACCACAGCATGAATTTCATCACGGCAGGCATTCAAGGTACGGGGGGCACTGAAAATATTGTTTTTGATGTCACGGCAGGCAGCATGTACTACATCAAAATCATTAGTGCCGACGGCACTTTTAGCACGACATTGCCTTATACCTTCACCGTCAGCAAATATGTGCTGCAACTGCAGACCAATTATCAATATGACAGCAACGGCAATATTATCAGCAAAACCACGACCAAAATCAACTAAGGGGGAGTTTCTTTGAACAGGCGATTTTCGAAATTTGTAATTGTGCTTGCTCTGATTTCGCTGCTGCAAACGATGCTCCCTTTGCCTGGGGCTTTGGCGGCCGAAAAGAAGGGGATAAACAATCGGGCGGAATCATCCGGTTCATCCATAGATTTTGCCGAACAACGCAAACAACAATTGGCTGAAGACTTTCAATGGAGCGGTCAGCGGATTCAAAGCGTGCTGGACCAAGGTTATACATTGGATGAATTGGACGCTGCGTTGCATCAGAGTGTGGAAAACGGAGCCGATCTGGAAGACGCGTTGGAGCAGGTTAAACCTGCTCCCATCAATAGCTCGGCTACGGCAACCAGCCAGATCACCAGTGAATGGGGGACTCGCGATTTTAGCGAACCTGCCGTCAGTTCGACGGCTGACGCCCCTGTGCCTTCGTACAGCTACGTCAATACCAATCCGGCCGAAGCGCCGTATTCGATCAACATGGGAGCGGAGAATATTTCGACCGTAACTGGGGGTCTCTCGCTGCAAGTTAACGAGTTGACACTACCCGGCCGCAACGGTCTGTCGTTTACGCTAACTCGCACCTACGACAGCGGCTCGTCCCAACTAGGCAAGATGGACATTGCCTATCCGGGCTTTAATGCGGTGTCCCAAGCCTACGAGGAGAAGCTTTATCCGATTGGCAGAGGCTGGAGCTGGAACATCGCCTCCATCGAATTTGTGCCCAACAACAGGTATTTGCATATGGCCAATGGCTCAACGTATAAAATTGACAGTAATAACAAGCTTGTCGGTTACCCGTGGAAGGATTTGACCTTTGCCAACACAAACGTCACCGTGAATGGTCAAACGGCTGCCTATGTGCTGACCTCGCTGCAGCATGTGAGCCAATATTTTAATGCCCAAGGCCAACTGCTGCAAATTGCCGATGCCTATAACAACACTATTAATTTTACGTATACGACAGATGCCTACTATGGTATGGTCTTGTCGGCGATTACCGATGCGATCGGCAATACGATCAGCATTCGTTATAACGTAGGCGGGGTATTGCTGACCAACGGCACACAAAGCGTCAAATATCTCAAAGTGCAGCAAAACGGTAAAGAGCTGCTTAGTCAGGTGATTGACGCCGTAGGCCGCGTAACAACTTATGATTATGCAATCAAAAATGCGCAATTTAATTTATTGACGAATACGCCATATACGAGCAATCCTTATGCCTTGTTGACCGGCATTACGCATCCGACGGGTGCAAAGAGCGTGTTTACGTACGAAAGCAGCCCGGTTACTCGCTATGTGGGTCCAAGCGCGGTCAATCAGGTGTACCGCGTAGCTGCACGCGAAGATCAGTTTACACGCGCTGACGGCTCCGTGAACTCCAGCGGACACAAGGACTTTACGTATACAGGGGATGTCGGCAGCAACTGGGGTACTTTTTTATCCACATTTGGAATAACGATCAGTGACGGCCTCACCACAACAGTGATTACGAACAAACGGCAATTCATTGACAACGACACCCCTCCGAATCTATATAACATTACGGCAACAACGACTTCCATGCAAAATGGGATTACGTATACGAATGCGACGACTTTTACGTACGATGAAGTCAAAAACTACCCGTCGCCGATCGCTACTCAGGTTGTGCAAGCCGCGTCGAACCAAAGCGGCACGAACGTGAGCACGACTTCGGCTTCGTATGACGACTACGGCAACCCAACGAGCTCGACCAATGCGCTCGGCGTTATGATTACGAACACGTATGATGCGACCACGCATCTGCTGACTGGCACGTCCGCTCCGCTGTATGCGGGTCAGATCGCCTATACCGAATATGTTCGCGACACCGCTCACGGTAATGTGACTGCAGTTCGTGTGCGTGAAGGCAGTGCAAGCGGTGCGATTGTACAGGAAACGCTCTATGAGAACTTCGACAGCTTCGGCCATCCGCTGCAAACGCGGGTGAAAAAGGACGCTTCCAGCTACTTGACGTTCCAAACGGAATATCAAGCGGCAGCCCCGTATGCGTCAGCATTTCCGACGAAGCAAACGATTGGTGTGAAAGATGCCGATGGTATCGCCTCCACAATCATTAAACAATACGATTATGACACCCTAAGCGGCAGGTTGAAGTCGTACACGGATGGCTTGGGTCAAGTGACCTCGTATCAATATGATGCCATCGGCCGCGTAACGCAAGCGATGCATCCCGACAACAGCACGATTCGCATGGCGTATGCAGATCAGGAAAATGAAATCCGGCAAACGGATGAAACGGGCGTGCAAGCCGTTACGCGCTGGAACCCACTGGGTTGGAAAACCGAAGCCGGTTTTCTGGAGAACGGCATCTACAAAGCCAAGGCCAAATGGGGCTATGATGCTTACGGTCGCACCTTATGGAGCGAAGATGCCCTCGGGAACCGGACGACCTATGGTTACGACCAGTGGAGCCGACAAACTTTGGTGACCCATCCCGACCTAAGCGCCACGACGCAACTTTACGATGATATTTCAAGTGGGATCAGCGTTGTGGATGCCGAAGGCAATGGGGTGACGAAGCATCTGGACAAAGCCGGTCGTGTGCTCTCTCAGGATGAAACCAAACGGATCGGCGCCGGACCGCAAACGCAGACCACAACGACAGGTATTTTCACCTACGATAATGCGGGGCATGTGCGAACGGCCAAAGACGGCATGTCGCCAACGAATACGACCACCTACAGCTACGATACATTGGGGCGCCTTACCGGTGTGTTGAATGCTCAAAATGAGCTAACTTCATATGAGTACGATATGCTGGGCAATGTAACGAAGACCACGTTCCCCGATGGAGCGGCAAAGCAAACCATGTATGATGCCATCGGACGTGTAATTCAGACGACGGACGCGGGCGGCAATCTGGAAAAGCTGTATGATGACGCTAACAATCAGCTGGTGCGAATGATCGACAACAACGGCAGCCGCTTCAAGCTGACGTACAACAATCGGGGCTTTTTGCTGAAAAAAGAACTCGCCGATGCGGCCTGGACGGCGCTGCCGGGCGACGAAACGGTGTCGTTTACTTACGATTTGGCTGGCCGCCGCACGGGGATGACCGATCAAACCGGCACGACGGCGTATGCCTATGATCCGGCTAATGGTGCGCTGCAGAGCGTGACGTTCCCTGACGGACGAGTCATCCGTTACGATTACGACGCAGCGGGCAACCGGACGGATATGAAAGACCCGTTTGACCAAAGCACGTATTACCATTACGATGCCCTGAATCGTTTGGATGCGGTTTCCAGCTCGATCGATTTTGCTAATGACTATCAGGCCAAATATACGTACTACAAGAACAGTGCGCTTAAGCAAATCGCCCAAGGCAACGGCGTGACCTCCACCTACGTGTATGATGGGCTTCGATTAGGCAGTCTGGTGGAAAAGAAAGCCGACGGTACGACGCTCAACGCCTTTGGCTACACGTACGACAACAACGGCAATCAGTTGACGAAGACAGAAAACGGGGCAGCCAGCAACTTCACCTATGACCCGTTGAATCGGATTACCGGCTCAACGCAGTTTAACGAAACGTATGCCTACGACAATCGTGGCAATCGCACAAGCATGACGAGCAATTCGACCGACAGCGCCAGCCACATTTACAGCTATGATCGGTTGAACCGATTGACGACGGTAGCCAAAGAGGAAGAAGTTTCGGTTAACTACCGCTACAACGGGGACGGCTTGCTATGGGAACGCACGGAAGGGGGTCAAACAACCCGCTATTATTGGGACGGCGACCAGTTGATTGGAGAGGGAATGGTATCTTGGCAAGTCGCGGACAGCGCTTCTGCATCGATGCAGTACAGCGGAAGCTGGGCAACGCAAACAGAGCCTACCGATTACAATGGGACGATGAGCTACAGCGGGACTGCTGGAGATCGCGCGCAGTTGACATTTACAGGGACCTCCGTGCAGGTGGCGGTCCGCAAAGGGCTGGCGTGTGGGAAAGCAACTATCCTGATCGACGGAGCCGTAGTGGCGACGGATCTCGATACGTTTTCGAACTCGACAGGACGCCAGCGGCAGGCGGTGATTTTTGCGCGGGATGGATTGGCCAGTGGCACGCATACCATACAAGTGGTGGTCAAAGGGACGCAAAACGTTGCCGCAATAGGCCCCAACGTGATGCTTGATTATATCGCCTACGGCGACGGCACGACTACGATGAAAGCCCGTTACATTCAGGGGCAAGGGCTGATCGCCCGGGAAGATGCGCAAAGCAGTAAAACCTACTATCTTTATAATGGCCACGGCGATGTGGTAAACTTAATGGATAGCACAGGAACGACGAAGTTGAACGCATACGCCTACGACATCTGGGGGAACATCGTCACCCAAAAGGAATCGATTGCCCAGCCATTCAAATACAGCGGCGAGTTTTGGGACAATACAAGCAGCTTGCAGTACCTACGTGCGCGGTGGTATGACCCGTCGATGGGGCGGTTTATTCATGAAGACACGTATGAGGGGCAGATTGATAATCCGTTGACGTTAAATTTGTACACTTACGTGGGGAATAATCCGCTCATGTACACTGATCCTAGCGGACATAAATGGTGGCGTGCAGTATCTGGAGCCTTGGATTCAACTGCAAATTTTGTGACATTTGGCCTTTATGGCGATATCATGGAAAAAATAGATACAGCTGCAGGGAGAGTTCAGGAGGACCCTGATTACTATGCAGGTGCATCGTGGGGCTACAGTACGTTTGAAACTGCTTCTGCATTTGCAGCGGCGTGGGCTGCCAGAAGTGCTGGTGTGGGAGGGGCAACGTGCTTCGCCACCGAAGGCGCTGGATGCGTGGTAGCTGGAAGTAGTGCTGGAATTATGGTGTTAGCCGGTTATCAAGGCACTTATAACTCTATGATGAGCGATAATTCCAGTGACCTCTATCAATATTATAAAAGCAACGGGAAACCATATTCAGACCCAACCAATAGACCTAAATATGGAAAAGGGCAGATCGAAGATGTTTGGGAAAATGCAAAAGATGCTGATGGAAGGGTTTTTGACAAAAATACAGGAGAAGAATTGTTTTGGGATAAAAGTAAATCAAGGGCAGGACAATGGGATATGGGTCATAAACCCGAGTATAAGTATAGTGAGTGGCATAAAAAATATATGGACGGGGATATAGACTATGACACGTTTATGCGAGAGTACAGGAATCCTAATAACTATCGCCCAGAATCAGTATCTGCTAATAGGAGTCACAAGTACGAATAATCATTTAGGAGGTAGTTTAAATGGCTGTATCAGAAAATGCTAGTATATTTACAATTGCACAACTTGGTAGCATTGAACTGTTTAAAAGTAAATTTTTACAGAGTGATATTAACAAGAAAAGCGACACAGGTTCTAGCCTTCTCCATCTTGCAATCGCTGGTCGAAACTTTGGTGTTGCGGAGTTTCTTTTGGAAAATGGTATAGATGTTAATATGACGAATATAGAAGGCCAAACCGCATTACACTATATTACTGATTTTCCAAACATGGAAATTGCAAAAAAAATACTGGAACAGGGTGCAGATATCAACATCCGAGATAAATTTGGTAATAATGCTTTATGGTCTGCGGTCTTAGAATGTAAAGGGAAATATTACGATATGGTGGAACTTTTTATGCAGTACAAACCAGACGTACTGACTAAAAACAAGGCCGGAAGATCCCCTCTTGATTTCGCCACTCAAGTAGGTAACGATAAGCTTATAGCCCTTCTCCAACAAGGATGAAATTCAATTGCATTCGATATTATCGAGGAAACGACCAGTATACCGCCTTGCATTCACATGCTCGGCGGTTTCGTTTTGCCGTGGCTACGATGACGGCAAATATCCGATTTTGGCGTTTCCTAGCTTTCAAGCGCCAGAACCCCGAAGGATCAAAGCCGAGTGCCTTCGCAGCCAGCTACGATCTCACATCAGTTGACGAAGACAGAAAACGGGGCAGCCAGCAACTTCACCTATGACCCGTTGAATCGGATTACCGGCCCAACGCAGTTTAACGAAACGTATGCCTACGACAATCGTGGCAATCGCACCAGCATGACGAGCAATTCGACCGACAGCGCCAGCCACATTTACAGCTATGACCGGTTGAACCGATTGACGACGGCAGCCAAAGAGGAAGAAGCTTCGGTTAACTACCGCTACAACGGGGACGGCTTGTTATGGGAACGGACGGAAGGGGGGCAAACAACCCGTTATTATTGGGACGGCGACCAACTGATTGGAGAGGGAACGGTATCTTGGCAAGTGGCGGACAGCGCTTCTGCGTCGATTCAGTACAGCGGAAACTGGGCAACGCAAACAGAGCCTACCGATTACAATGGGACGATGAGCTACAGCGGGACTGCTGGAGATCGTGCGCAGTTGACATTTACGGGGACCTCTGTGCAGGTTGCGGTCCGCAAAGGGTTGGCGTGTGGGAAAGCCACTATCCTGATCGACGGAGCCGTAGTGGCGACGGATCTCGATACGTTTTCGAACTCGACAGGGCGCCAGCGGCAGGCGGTGATTTTTGCGCGGGATGGATTGGCCAGTGGCACGCATACCATACAAGTGGTGGTCAACGGGACGAAAAACCCATCCGCCGGCGCTACAAATGTCATGCTGGATTATATCGCCTACGGCGACGGCACGACTACGATGAAAGCCCGCTACATTCGGGGGCAAGGGCTGATCGCCCGGGAAGATGCGCAAAGCAGTAAAACCTACTATCATTATAATGGCCACGGCGATGTGGTAAACTTAATGGATAGCACAGGAACGACGAAGTTGAACACCTACGCCTACGACATCTGGGGGAACATCGTTACCCAGAAGGAATCGATTGCCCAGCCATTCAAATACAGCGGCGAGTTTTGGGACAATACAAGCAGCTTGCAGTACCTGCGTGCGCGGTGGTATGACCCGTCGATGGGGAGATTTATTCATGAAGACACGTATGCGGGGCAGATTGATAATCCGTTGACGTTAAATTTGTATGCGTATGTGGGGAATAACCCGGTATTCTGTTTTTTACGAGGTGAATGAAGAACATGGAAAATCAGCAACAAATCGGCATGAAAAGCCACCTTCGGAATTTAATGAAGGTGGCTTTTCCCTACTTAGGGTTCGAATATAGCTTCAATTTCTGAAATATTTGAAATAATGGATTGACTTGAACTACTACTATGGTGATTTTCTTTATAAGGAGCTCGTTAATCAAAGGCTTGCAATGGGCTAGGATTGAGCTCTCCAAACAGTTCGGATGCTTGACTGCACCGTGGCGGGTAGCTATACCCGATGTGCACATTAGTTGCTGACATCTGTTTTCGGATGATTCGGATGAGAAGAGCGCTGCTTACAAATCAGTACCGATATCGGAATCCTCTCCATGTAAGTGTTCTAGGTTTTGCTCAAAGGGGTCGCCGGAGAGGAACAGCTTTTCCGCATCGGTTGGCTTCATTTTGGTGTTCTCGCCAGCCAGTTGCTTCTCTTTTCGAATGGTGGGGATCAATGAGGTCGGCAATAATGGCAATCGTGGAATAGTATGCCACCACAGCGGACATGATGAAGTCTTTGCTGGCAAATCCGGCTACTCGGTTGATGAGTCTGTTAGTTGCAATGCTAATCCCTTGGCGAATGATGGTAATAAAGTCGATCTCCTGGGTTTAGTGTAGGCTTCGATGGACATTCCTTTTTGGATATACGCGCGGCGCATACTACATCCGCCACATTGAGATGCTTGGGAGCTGCGTACTTCTTGAGAGAATCATGCTGTGATTTGGGCAGTTTGACGGTGATTTATTCCGTTTGTTTTCTTCTGGCCAATAGAATTTCTTTCCTTATGCATTTTTAAGTCGACATTCTATTCTCGGGGGACACTCCAAAAATGTTAGTGAAAGCTCTGCTTTCACGTAGTTTTCTCGCAAAATGTCATTTTGTTATTCATTACACCACTCCCACGAGTCCTAAAGGCAGGCCTCTTGGAGTGGAAGGGCAGAATGCTTCTCTAATGAGAAAAAGGTAAAGGGGGGGGGCATTTAATTCACTCTCTTTCTAAATAATATGTCAATCTTATTATTCAAATTTTTATAGCATATCAGTGGCAAGACATAGTGCTTTTTGACTAGACTTCTTGTAAGATTAAAAGGGAATGCTTGGGAAATGTAGAATGTGTTAAAAAGGTAGCATTTCTTGTTGAAAGGTGATTATATGGAAACTATTCTTAGTGACTTAGAACCATTCAAAATACCGCAAAAGCCTGATAATTACGATATTCTTTTTGGGTTGCCTATCCCGCCTATAGATAGATTGCGAACATTTTCAGCAGATCAATTTGAGGACATGATTTGCGAATGGGTCGATGGATATTTGAAAAAAGAGTATACAGTGGTGTATCGCTCAGGTTCGGCTGGCGATAAGGGAAGAGACGTAGTTGCATTTGTAAATGATGATTCTTTAAATCATGTCTGGGATAACTATCAATGTAAACATTATGACCATCCGCTTTATCCGAGTGACATATGGCTAGAATTAGGAAAACTATGCTACTACACGTTTATTAAAGAATATACAATTCCAAGAAAGTACTATTTGATTTCTTCTTGTGGTTTAGGGACTACTTTATCAGAATTAATCGAGTATCCGACTCGTCTAAATGATGGATTAATCTCAGCTTGGGAAGATAAATGCAAGAGAAAGATTACGAATGTAAGCGAAGTTCCTTTAACTGATGAGTTGCTGGAGTATATCCAAAAGTTTGACTTTTCCATAATAAATCACTGTCCCCCTCAGAAATTAATAGAACAGTACAGCAGCACACCTTTTTATAAATACCGTTTTGGTGGTGGACTAAATAAGCCTAGACCCCAGTCAGAGGCTCCAAGACCTTCAATACAACCGGAAGAAGTAAGATATGTTTCACAACTATTTGAAGCATACTCGGATCACCTTGGGAAAAAGGTTGCTGGCATTGAGGAGTTGAAGAATTACAGCTCGTTGCATCGACATTTTAATAGACAGCGGGAGGACTATTACAAAGCAGAATCACTTAGAAGATTTGCTAGAGATGAGTTGCCTTATGACGAGCCCTTTGAAAAGTTGCAGGATGAAATTTATAGAGGGGTAATTGACACTGCAGAGGATACTCATGCTGACGGCTTTGTATGTGTTAAGGAAACGATAAAAGAAGCTAGAAAATTGGAGATTACGAGCAATGTACTAATTAGCTATATTGATGGAAGTGATAGAAGTGGAATTTGCCATCAATTGGCGAATAATGACATTCTAAACTGGGTGAGAAAATGAGCGAGGTAAAATTAAGTAGAGAAACCTACCTATTCAATACTCCATTAGAAACCGGACTTCGATGTTTAGTGATTTTAGCAGGATTAGAAAATAAAGCTGTAGATATTCAAAGGCTGATTTATTTGGATTATTTATTAACACATTATGGGGATGTTGAGCCAGAATTTGAGAGTATACATCCTTCAACGCCATCTCGGTCTGGTGAAATACTGATAAAGCGAGAGTTAGTAAACCAGGGCCTTCACTTAATGATTAGCAAAATGCTTATCAACATCGAATATGGAAAAAGTGGTATTTTGTATAGAGCGACACCTTATTCCAAATCGTTTCTTCAACATTTCGAGTCCAACTATATGCTACGACTTCTGAATGTGAATGAATTATTAATAGACAGGTTCTCTAATTATACTGACGTGGAACTCAAAAATTTTATAATGAGAAATATTGATCGTTGGGGTGGAGAATTTGTAAAAGAGGCTTTCGTAAGGGGGAGCAAATAATGAGCACAGAAGGTTTTTTTATTTCGGAAATACGCCTTACAGGAAAGAACAAGAGAAATGCTAGTATTGTACTCAAAAAGGGGCTTAATGTTATTTCAGGTGCTTCTGATACTGGGAAAACTTACATATTTCAATTAATAAACTATATGTTTGGCGGTAAAGATGAACCAAAAGAAATAGATGAAAGCATTGGATATTCAACCATTTTTCTTGAAATTGAGAAGTATGAAGGTGAAAGCTATACATTAAAGCGTGAAATTGGTGAATCATCAATTTTTGCCTATGAATCAAAAATTGATGAAATTTCATTTCTGCAAAATTGCGAGAAGCTGAAAGCTAAGCATGATAAGGATGACAGTGATAATATTTCAACATTTCTCTTATCCTTAACGGGAATCAAAGATATGCTTCTAAGGAAAAATGCAAGAGGAACCAAAGTATCTTTTTCTTTTAGAAATGTTGTTGCTTTAATTATGCTTAATGAGGAAAAAATTATATCAGAGGAAGTGCCCATTTTTTCAGGTATACCATCTAACAAGACTTCAGAACAGTCTGCATTTAAGACTATTCTAACAGGTGTGGATGATAGTCATGGGGAAGAAATAGAGGACCCTAAAATATACAGAACTCGACTCGAAGGAAAACTGGAGTTTATAAGTTCTTTGTTGCAGAAAATGAAATTGGAATTGAAAGAAAAAGATGCACAAGTTCAGGGCTATGATGCCAATGAATTAGCTTTAGAAATTGAAAAGTTAATGAATACATTATCAAGTACTAGCAAAGAAATTAACGTTAAGATGGGACAAAAGAAAGAGATATGGATTCAAGAACAAGAAATAAAATCAAGAATTTTAATGCTTGAAGAATTATTAGAAAGATTCAGATTGCTTGAAAAAAGCTATCTTTCTGATTTAGATCGACTTCAATTTCTTATTGAAGGGGATCACTACATCTCACAATTGTTTGATTCAAATTGTCCTGTTTGCAATAATCCGTTCAACTCAAAGACTACTGAGCACAATCATAATTTTTACTTAGAGGATTTACAAATCGCGTGTTCCGAGGAAAGTAATAAAATTAACGCTCAATTAATTGATCTTAGAGAAACACTGGCTAATCTACAACATGAGAATAATGAAAATAATGAAAAAGTAAGATTCCTAGGTCAACAAATTAAGGAAATTGAACTTATTATTCAGCATGAATTAAAGCCAGTCACAGTATTAACGAAAGAAAGAATGGATAATTTATTAAACATGAAAAGAATTTTTCAAGAAATTGAACTTAATGAACGACGTATTGTAGAGTATCAAACGAGCCAACTTGAAATTATGAGGGAACTGTCTAAAAAGAATCAGAAGATGAAATTTGTTAACGAAATTACAACAGATATCTATGATGATTTTGCTACAGAAGTTGAAAAATTACTTAGTGGATGGAACTACCCTGATTTAACAAGTGTAAGCATAGATTATGATGATCAGGAGTTAATTGTTTCAGGAAAGAAAAGAAAAAATCATGGAAAAGGCTATCGAGCAATATTAAATGCTGCTTTTGTTATTGCAATTATGAAATATACAAGAAGTGTTGGACTCAAGCATCCTGGACTGATTATTTTAGATTCTCCATTAACTACTTACAAAGAAAGACTCAATCAAACAAAGCTAAGCAGCAGTAGTGAAGAGGATATATCCTTAGACATGAAGCAAGCTTTTTTTAAAAATTTATCTGAACTTCGAAATGATGTACAGGTAATCATTTTTGAGAACATAGACCCCATTAAAGAAGTACAGGATAACATAAACTATATCCACTTTAGCAAAGTAATAGGCGTAGGTAGATATGGATTTATTCCAGTTGACAATGTTTCTGAATCAGTCAGCAATAATCCTATTTTCTAGAAATTAAAAGTTGAGGGTGGTAGTGGGAATAATGGGATTCTCGCAGAAAATACGTAATTTACGGAATAAAGCTCAAGAGACACAAGCTGCAAATAAAATAATTGATATGCTAGATGATTTGAAAATGAAGAATGATGAAACAACCTCTTATAGATGGATTTGGGAACTGATACAAAATGCGAAAGACGTTGTTAACACAAGTGGGATGGTTGACATAACTATAAACTTTGACCAAGGCAATAATAGTGTTGAATTCAAACATAATGGGAAGCTGTTCTCAACTGAAAATATTGTTTTTCTTATAGAACAAGTGTCCACAAAAGATCGAACAATAACTGATGAAAAAAGCAAGAAGACTACAGGGAAATTTGGAACAGGTTTTTTGACTACTCACTTGCTTTCAGAAAAAGTTAGGGTTTCTGGATATCTGCAGGATGTTGGTGAGTCACCGTATTCTTTTAATGTTGTTTTAGACCGATCAGGTGTGGATCAGCAATCAATAATTAGTGCCATACAAGAAAGTTGTTTGGAGTTAGATAGGAACACTACCATAGCTACTGATAAAACAATAGACGATAAAGATTTCAATACTTGCTTCACCTATGATTTGGATGAGTCTGGAGTGTCAACAGCAAAGAAAGGTCTCAGGAATTTACTTATTGCTGCACCTTACGTATTTGCATTTGTTCCAAAGATAGGCTCCATCACAGTTACAAGTGGTCAATATGTACAAACAATTAGCCGAGGCAAAATGATTGCAACTGAGCTTGAAGATGCAAAGGTGACAAATGTTGTAATTACAACAAATGGAATAACAAAGGATAAATATATTTTTGTCTTGGGAACGAATGATGTATCTGTTGCAGTGGAAGTTGAACAATGTGCAGATAATAATTTTACAACAAAGTACGATCCTCAACTACCTAAAATATTTTGTGACTTTCCTCTCCTAGGAACAAATGATTTTTCATTCCCTGTAGTAGTAAATAGTCCTCTGTTTAATCCAACAGAACCACGAAATGGTATACGCTTAACGGATAAAGAACATAAACAGATAACAGAAAATAAGCAAATATTAATAGAGGCTTCACAACTGTATATTAAGATGGTGGACTACTTTTTAGAAAAAGGATACGAAGGGATTTATAACATTACTAAAATCTCAGAACAGCCTGCAAAGGATTGGCTATCTAAAGAATGGTTTGAGCAAGAAATAATCAATAAACTAAAGTTTCATATCCTAGAAATTCCCCTCATTTCCACACATACTGCTAAAAAAAGGTCTCTTGCGGATGAAGGGGGCGGTATTCGTGTATTCATTCCAAAAGATTTAGATGAATCTCTCAGGGCAAAAGTATGGACACTGTCAAGCAAACTGATTCCCGATATGATTACAAAGCGTGAAGAATTAGAGTGTTGGTACAATTCTTTATGGGAAGAATGCCGAAATTACGGTTTATTAGATTTAATTAACCGAGTAGAAACATTTGAGAATATTAGTGAATTATCAAAATATCTTAATGGTGATGTAACTGACTGGTTAAATGAATTATTGACATTATTCTATTCTAATGAATATTCGTATACCAACAATCTTGGCAGAAGCCCACGTATTTTGCCAAATCAATACGGTGAATTTCGTACTTTAGATGAGGTATCACTTGATTGCGGTATTGACGAAGTTTATAAAGATATATCTACTGTATTAAATTTGGATTTTAAAATTGAATTATTGGATAAAAAAATTAGTAGTGAATTTCTTACTAACATAAAAAAACTCACGTTAGATGATGTTTTCTCAGAAATTCTAAAAAAATTGCATAGATCACATCCTGCAGTACAGGACTTTTTTAAGAGCATTATTTCTCTTCAAGCTAAACAGAATAGCGAACAAAATGACTTTTTAAATCTCGTTTGGGAATTGCAAGGTAAGGATGCTTGGAGAATGAATACAGTTTCAAAACATTCACAAGAGCTATTAAAATTGGCATTGAAGTTCTGGAGGGAAAAAATAACCAAGGATATAAGCTTCTATGAAAGTTTAAGAAACTTTGCCTCTAGTTCTAGTTTTACTAGTGAGCATGAATCAATGATGTGGATGTCAAATTTCGTTCAAATTTTGGTGAAATATGAGCAAGAGGGTTTATTGGATCGGATTGCTATATTGCCTGATCAATATGGGAATTTCAAAACGAGAGCAGAGTTATCACTGGATTCAGGTGAAATTGATGAAATACTTAAAGATGCATCTAAATATGCTGGATATGATATACGTAAAACATTGTTATCAAAAGATATTATTTTAGATCTTCCCGAAAATAGAACTGTCTACCTAGAGAACATTTCTGAGAAAATCACACAGTATGTGAAAGAAAATAAAAATAGCATTGGACAAAAAGATATTGATGTGAAAGAAGTATTCAATAAAACGTACCTTTGGCTTAGAGAAAATTTGGCTAATGAAAAGGTCAAAAAGTGCTTCAAAGAATTATCAACTAATTTACATTGGTTTTATAATGATAATGATATTGCTGAAAATATGTCGAAAATTGAAGAATACAACGACATACTAGAGAAATATGGTGTTTCTGGAGTGCGAGAATTAGAGCAGATATTGTCTCGCTCAAATGTTGAAAGTAGTTCAAGTAAAAAAACGGTAGAGATTTCAATGGAGGTTCTTGCACAATGGGGTATTTCAACAGAAGAAGATTTACATCGCGCTCTGGAAAATAATGTTTTTGGCCCAGAATTTATCCATGATTCTAAACATAACTCAGAATTATTCAGCTATGTCCAAGATATTCTTGAGCGCTCCAAGAATAACATCATTGAATTTTTAGAAAAGAAAAAACCCGAATATGACGTTTCAGACCCGATCAGAATTAGTAATACTATCTTCGTAATAAAAAAACACGGTAATGATATTTATTTAATTACTCGACCATCTGATTATGGTCAAATAATATTATATTATGATACTGAGTTGGATATGCTTGACTATGAAAAGGATTGTGAATTATGGGTTGAAGATGATAAGAGCGAGCCGCAAAAAATTACATTTGGGAAAATATTAAAGCTGACTGGTGTTAACAAGATTCCACTCAGGAGCATAAGAGAAAAATGATTGACATTTATGAAGTAAAGCAATTACTGGAATCCTCTGATTCGAAAAATCTTATTTGTAGAAACTTAGAGTTCAGACCACAAAATTTGGCTATGTTTATTGCTGCTCTGTCAAACATGACAGAGGGGTATGGTTACATTGTAATCGGGGCAAGCAAAAATACAGATAATTACTCTATAAATGGGATAAGTAATGGATTCATATTAGATGAACCTATTAAACGGGCACTCAGTTTGTTATCTGAGCAACCAATAATAGAATTTGGCCCACTTAGTATTGAAGGTAAAAATATTTATGCAATAAAAGTGATAAATATTACAAACGAGATTTTTTTCAAGCCTCCACAAAATACAGAGTCACTAACCGATTTATTTATTCGTGATCTTTACTTGGCTTGCATCAAACTTCAAGCACGTAAGCTTTACGTTTGCACTACAGAAGATGAGCGTAATGACTTTATTACAGATTTACTGGAAACAAACGGATATCATATTAAAGACCAAACTCGACGCGGAAGTTCTGCTAGTGGCAAATCATCTGGCGAAATTGATATTTTTGTTGAAAACAATAGAATGCCTTTTACCATTATCGAAGCCCTTAATTTAGATAGTTTAAATACTAATTATCTTGATCTTCATCTTGACAAGATATATTCCTACGATACAACAGGAAATTCATTCAATGTATGTTTATCATATGTCAAAGTTAAGGACTTTGGGTCTTTTTGGGATAGGTATTGCAACTACGTTAAAACACGTGAATATCCAGTAATGCTGGTCTCTTCTGATACAAATGCTGATAAAGATTATTCATACTCTGATATAAGATTCATGATAACGACGCATAATCGTTCAGGTAAAAATACGCGCCTTTATCATATGTGCGTAAAAATACAAGACATGTAAAAACGAGAAATCCTCTGTTTATAGTTTGGGGTTTTCTATTTTATTCGTGTGAGATTTCAGCATTAGCACCAATTTCGGGTCGAGATTTTAATTGTGTTTCAATCTGATGTAACAGATTAATGTAGTAAACTTCCATTTATATCCTTGCCCTCAGAGTTTTCAATAATGGTAGCGTAATCCCTAAACCAGTATCAAAGCTCAAAGCAGCCTCTTGCCCCAATTGGGAGCAGGGCTGCTGAGTATTTCGGTGCCAGAGAGCCATTGAGTTAATGAGTGAGAGCCACCGTGTTAACGAATTAGAGCCACAATGTTAATCGTGAGAGCCACCCCCGACCTTCTCCGTTAAAATGGATGGATGCGTGT